>ERZ1740068.26-NODE-26-length-85283-cov-8.191967_pt1 | contig 85283 bp, 66 predicted proteins | sample MGYA00581735_ERZ1740068 | MGnify/ENA primary metagenome ERZ1740068 (study PRJEB43018, sample SAMN04849740) | marine metagenome | isolation source: floating plastic debris | place: Pacific Ocean | collected 2008-08-30 | study: EMG produced TPA metagenomics assembly...
TCCTCTACACCTGTCTCACCATTGCCCTGCGCCTCGAATCGGGATGGCTCAATCCCTATACGCATCCGCGGAAAGATAAATTGGCCCGCTATGCTGCCCGGCTGCGGATGAACCCTTAGATTTGTCTGTCTTCGGTGCGCTCCTTGAATGGAAAATCGCCGAAGAATTACAGCGGAGGTTTGGTTAAATATGTCTGAAGCGGGAGAAATTAGTGTTTCCTATTTGCTCATTGTGGGCACTGCCGGCATGGTGGTGATGGCCATCTCCATCATTTCGTTCATCATCTTTTACCAACGGCGGCAAATGCGACAGCAATCGCTGATGCTGCGCATGCGCGAAGACCACCAAAAAAACCTGCTCAACGCTACCTTTCAAACCCAGGAGGGCGAACGCCGAAGAATTGCCCAAGACCTGCACGACGAAATTGGGGCCTTGTTGTCTACGGCCAAGTTGGGCCTCGATCAGTTGGGCCGTCAGGTAACCGAAGAGCACTCCAAAGAGATGACCTTGCGCACCAAAGGCCTGTTGGACGAGATCATCAGCAATGTGCGCAAGATCTCTAAAGACCTGTTGCCAGCTACCCTCGAAGATTTTGGCTTGGTAGACGCCATCAGCGAACTGGTGAAAAAGATTCATTATACCGGAGGCATTCAAATCGATTTTGAGCACAACGATGCCGAACGGCGTTTCGACCCCGATCGGGAGCTTACTTTGTTTCGTATTGTGCAGGAGTTGATCAACAACAGCATCAAGCATTCCGGGGGCGATAGCATTGAACTTTCCCTCTATTTCGAACCCCGGCAACTCACCTTGGTGCTCCAAGACAATGGCAAGGGCTTCAACTATGAAAAAACCATTTCAAACCCGCACAAGCGCACTGGTTTGGGCTTGAAAAACATCGAAAACCGGCTGGGTTTGCACGATGCCAGTTTGCGGTATGTTTCCACGCCTGGCCAAGGAGTACGGGTGGAGATCAACATGGATATTTAAGGGATTGTTGTAATTTAGAAAGGATAAACCAAACCATTAGGCTACTATATGGAGAGAATCATCAAATTAACCATTGCCGACGATCACAGCCTTTTCCGAAAAGGGTTGTCCTCCATGATCAATGAGTGTGAGGGCATCGACCTGATTCAGGAAGCGGGCAACGGACGCGAGTTGATCGACTCTATTGAGAAGGACAACTACGTGCCCCATGTGATTTTGATGGATTTGAAAATGCCCCAGATGGATGGGATTGAGGCGACCAAATACCTCAAAGCCGTTCACCCGGACATTAAGATCATCGTGCTGTCGATGTACGACGACGACAAATTCATCATCCACATGATTGAATCGGGCGCCAATGGATACCTGCTGAAAAACGCCGATGCTGAAGAGGTGCAAAACTCAATTCACGCGGTGATGACCAACGGTTATTATTTCAATGACCACGTATCGACTGCCTTGCTAAAAGGCCTGGTGCGCAAAAAGAAGATCGTGCCGAGCTTCAACAACAAAATTCACCTCACTGCTCGTGAGTTTGAAGTGCTCAAAATGATCTGCGATCAGATGACCAACGTAGAAATGGCCAAAAAGCTTTGCTTGAGTGCCCGAACCATCGAAGGATATCGCAAAAAGCTTTTGGTGAAAATCGGAGCTAAAAACACCGCTGGCCTGGTGATGTATGCCGTAAAAAACAATTTGGTAGACCTGGATTAGGGAAGTCCCAGCCCCTTCCGGTTACCATGGATCGCCCCGCGCTATCGTAGCGCTTCTTTTTTGTAAAACCCCTTTCCCCCCAGTAGACATCTCGTTTCTCTTTCAACCGCGCCCCCACGCCTGGATTGGCTTTGTAGTGCCCAAATTCTCTTACAGAGCGATTTTTTTACGCTCCCCTACAGTCCTCTTTTTCCGCCTTATTCTTTTGGGAGTTTACTTGCTAAGCTGCCAATGATTTTGCAACTTTGAAGTTCAAAGTACTTTAACCTCTACCGCTATGAACAATCCGCAAGAGCAACTGGAAACCCTTCGCGAAATCCGCGAATTGATGGCCAAATCGTCTCGATTTCTCAGCCTGAGCGGATTGTCGGGCGTGTTTGCTGGCCTGTATGCCATGGTGGGTGCTTTTGCAGCCTGGTATTTTTTGGGCCTGGGCACCAGCGGCAACTACTACGACCATGTGTATGAAAGGGGGGAGACCTACAACTTCGATGTGCTCTCTTTTTTCCTGATGGACGCCATGTTGGTGTTGGGCCTGAGCTTGCTCACCGGCTATTTGCTCACCCGCCGTAAAGCCCGCAAGGCGGGGCACAGCATGTTTGGTGCTACGGCTTTTCGCCTGCTCATCAACCTCTTTTTGCCCCTGGCGGTCGGTGGAATATTTTGTTTACTATTGCTGCATCATCGGATGGTTGGGCTTGTAGCCCCTTCCACCCTCATTTTTTACGGTTTAGCGCTGCTCAATGCCAGCAAATACACCCTCAACGACATTCGCTACCTCGGTGTAGCCGAAATTTTGCTTGGTTTGATAGGGTGTTATTTTATCGGCCATGGCCTGCTAATTTGGGCCATAGGTTTCGGAGTTTTGCACATCGTGTATGGCGCCTACATGTATTTTAAATACGACCGATGAAAGAAATCATTCACAAGCTGGATAAAACCTTCGAGAGCCGCATTCGCCTGGGCTTAATGTCGGTGCTTGTGATGAACGAGTGGGTCGATTTTGGCACCCTCAAAGAGTTGCTGGAAGTGACCGACGGCAACCTGGCCAGCCACGTCAACAGCCTGGAAAAGAAAAAGTATGTGGAGGTGCGCAAACAGTTCATTGGCCGCAAACCCAACACTTCGTTTCGTGCTACTTCCGAAGGAACCAAAGCATTTCAAGATCACTTAAAAGCCCTGGAAGCACTTTTAAAAAGCAACAATTCGAAATAATCCCTTTTTTTAGCTGTAAGCTTTGTAATTCAAAGTACTTTTAAAATGAAAAATCACGAAGAAAACCAACAACTGCTCCACCGCATCCGAAGATGGGTGGTGTTCATCATGGTGGGGCTGGCGCTCAGCGGCCTCACCGCTTTTCCCATCCAAATCGCCTTCGAATGGCTTTTGCCAATGATCAAGGAGGCGGGTCCGAGCTTTCCATTCTACAAATGGCTCCTCTACGTGGCCGGTGGTGTACAAGACACCTACCACCATTACCCATTTTTTGGGTACGGCACCGATTGGCTGGCCTTTGCTCACTTGCTGCTGGCTTTGGTCTACTACGGAGCGTGGGTAGACCCGGTTCGCAACCAATGGCTGTTTCGCTTTGGCTTTGTGGCCTGTGCAGGCATTGTGCCGTTGGCATTTATTGCCGGGCCGCTGCGCGGCATTCCATTTGCCTGGCAACTGATCGATTGCAGCTTTGGCGTGCTGTGTTTCTTTCCGCTGTTGCGTGCGCTCCAACTCACCAAAAGGCTCGAAAAACGGCAACCCCACAACTTTCAAATCGCAACTCCATAGCCCATGCTACGCTCTTTAAAACAATGGTTTCTCTGGCTCACCATCTTTAGCATCGCCATGGCTTTTTTAGAAACTGCCGTGGTGGTGTATCTCCGCAAGCTGTTTTACCCCGATGGTTTTGGCTTTCCGCTGGTACCCATTTCGCAAGACCTCACGGTGGTGGAGTTTTGGCGAGAGGTGGCCACCATGATTATGCTCCTGGGAGCGGGTGTTATGGCCGGTAAAACGGCTGCCAGGCGCTTTGCAGGTTTCTTGTTCTGCTTTGCCATTTGGGACATCTTCTACTACGTTTTTCTCAAGGTATTGCTCGATTGGCCTCAAGCCTGGGGCACCTGGGATGTGTTGTTTTTGGTGCCTTTTCCCTGGGTCGGACCTTTTGAAACTCCGCTGCTCATCACCTGCATCATGATCGGTCTCAGTGCCTCCATGGCCTGGTACGATCATCGGGGCATCAAGGCGGGGTTGCGCTGGCAAGAGTGGACGGCATTGATCACCGGTTCGCTGGTGGTCATCTTTTCCTGGGTGCTGGACTATTTCCGGTTCATCGAAACGCAATTTCCCAACGAAGTGCCCTGGACCCTATCGCTGGATCGGGCGCTTTTTGAAGGGGCCGAAACCTACGTTCCTCAAACGTTTGATTGGTGGATCTTCAGCCTTGGATTTGTGGTGATTTGTGCCGCTTGGGGCATCTACTTGTACCGGATGCGCGGCAAAGCGCAGGTTCAGGAATTGTCGCCGGTGCTGCGCTGACGTTTGGGAAACAAACCGTGCACCAACTGGCCCCAAAAGGTTTTGGGAAATTGTTTGATGCCGGCAAACCCGAGCCGGATGTCGCGGCCATCTTTTGGAATGTAGGCAGTGCCAAAAAGGTAGTCCCAAATGCTGAGGGTGATGGCAAAGTTGGCTCCGAAACGCCGTTCGTTTGGCAGGGAATAGGCGTGGTGCCAAATGTGCATTTTCGGGTTGTTGAAAATGTATTTGAGCGGTCCGTAGCTAACGTTGAGGTTGCTGTGGTTCATGTGCCCGATCACCAAGGTGAAAATGTGGATGGCAAAAAAATCGTTGAGTCCGATGCCAATCATCGCCAGCGGAATGTATTCGATGGTGCGGTAGACAACGGTTTCCATCCAGTGAAAACGCAAGTGGGCGGCAAAGCCCATTTGCTCTACCGAGTGGTGTACTTTGTGAAACTCCCACAAAAAAGGAACCCGGTGGAGCAGGCGGTGGGTCCACCATTGCACAAAATCACGCAGCACAAACCCCAAGAGCAGGTGCAGGCCCACCGGTAGGGCAATCACCCAATCGGCTACGAGGTTTTGCACCCCAAAAAGGCCTAAAAATTTTCGAAACAGCTCTACACCAACATCAGAGGCAGCTGCGTATATCACCAGCCAAAACAGGCTGAAATTGAAGAACATGTAAACGAAATCGAGCCAAAAATCTTTGCGGAAACGCGGTTGATCTTTGCGCCAGGGAGCCAGTATCTCCAAGCCGAAAAAAATGGCCGAAATGCCGATGAGCATCCAGGTGTAGTTGTGCCACCACGGATCGTATTGAAAGGTGAGTTCTTTCCATATATGGTTGGCAAAACCGGTGTACCCGTTCAGAAAAATGTCCCAATACTTTTGCAGCATTACTTCGAAAGTACTGAAGGATGCCCGTTTGGGGAGTAACTCAAGTCACAGGATTAGAGATCAATTCCTGGCCAACAGTGGAATTTCATTTCCCGGAACCAGTTCTAAAGCCTGGTTGAGGTGGCGCTGTTGGTGCAACAGCATGAATTGAAGTGCATCGCCCAAATTGAGGGTGAGAATGGGAAAGAATTGTACAGGAACCCGATGTCGGTTGAGGTTGAGGTTCCGGGCACGGTCAATCACGATCTGCAACTCCCGAAGGTGCAAGAGAAACTCTTGGATAGGATTCTCATCCGCATTACCAAATTTCGGGTTGTAGCGGGACAAGGTTTTCATTTTTTGATCCCGCTCGGGCGACAATGCCTTTAAAATCCAGCTGCCAAACCAACCGGAACTGAAACGCTCGTGCTGCGCTCCATTTTCGGGCGGTAGGTCCGAAGTGCGCAGCCGCAGTTGCAAACTGTAGTAGCGGGCAAAGAGGTTGAGGTGCTCCAAACATTCGCAAATGTTCCAGGTTTCGGCATCGGGTTTCCATAGCAAAGCCGAGTGGCTCAGTGGAAACAATTGTTCTTTCACAATCACTGCCTGCCGTTGCACCTCACGGTCCAGGTAGTTCAACAATTCGTTCCGATTCGAAAATTTCATAACGCTAAAACAATACAAAATTACGATTTACGGATCGGCTGTAGCTTAGCATAAATCAAGATTTGTCAAGAAACCGACACTTCCCGCACTTGAATCGACGGTTGGAGAAAAGTTACCGACGGTATTTCATATCCTCACTTGGACCAGGTTAGCCCGTTAATTCGCCACTCGTAAAATACGTGTGCAGGCAGCTATTTAAATCAGCTTAAAATTTTTGTACTCTCCCACGCGCCAGCCGGTGAGGCGCTCAATGCGGTAGAGCAAGGCTTCTTTTGCCGTGAAGTTGGTGCGGCTCAGGTCGTGATCGAATTGCCAGTTGCTGCGGTCGACCCGGGCTTGCATCACCGCCGGATGGCTGCCTTTGAAGCGCGCCAAAGCATCAATTTCGGAGTAGTCGAAAGCTGCGCGTTTGGGCACGTTCTTTTCCATCCACTGGTCGTCGTGCCACAGTTTGTTGAAGCTCTCTTGTTTGGCCTGCTGCTTTTCGGGTGGTTTCACCCAGCCGTAGTGGTACATGTGTGCCTCTACCGGTTTTACCTGTAGTTTGCGGTCGTTTTTGCGAAAACCTTGTGCATCGCGGTAACTGGTGATGGCTGCTTTGGGGCGCACTATGCGCACTTCCCGGCGGTACCACCGCCGACTGATGCCCACATAGTCGTAAGAGCCATAGAAATGGGTGTAGTGCAAGAGCAGCCCCTCTACTTCCTGGTGGTTTTTCCATTGTTCCATGCCGCGTTTCAGGGCCGCATGGTATTGTTCGTGAATCACCTCATCGCCTTGGATGTAAAACGCCCAATCGTAATCTTCGGGAATGGCGCGGAGGGCTTTGTTGGTTTCTTCCGCCAGCACCCTGCCGCCTTCGCGCAACGAATCGTCCCACTCGGTCTCAAGAATCTTGAGCTTGGGCGAATCGATGCTTTGTATCAACTCCAGTGTGTTGTCTTCCGAGTGGCCCACGGCCACTACAAAAAGGTCGCACAACGGTAGAATGGAGGTAATGGCCTCCACAATAGGGTAGTCGTATTTCAGTGCGTTGCGAACGAAACTGAAGCCGGCTACTTTCATCGCACCAGCGAAATTCCGGTGTAGTTGAATGGAGAAATGGCGTGCAACTCTGCCTTCACCGATTCGGAAACCTCCAAGCCTTCAATAAACGTTTGGATGGCTGCTTGATCGATGGTGTTGTTGGTGCGGGTGAGTGCTTTTAGAGCCTCGTAGGGAGAAGGGTAGTTTTCCCTGCGCAAAATGGTTTGAATGGCCTCGGCCGCTACGGCCCAGTTGGCTTCGAGGTCTTTTTGCAAAGCCGCTTCGTTGAGCAACAATTTGCCCAGGCCCTTTTCAATCGACTTGAGGGCGATTACGGTGTGGGCAAAGGGCACTCCGATGTTGCGCAAAACCGTAGAATCGGTAAGGTCGCGTTGCAGGCGCGAAATCGGCAATTTACCCGCCAAATGACTAAACAGTGCATTGGCAATGCCCAGGTTGCCCTCCGCATTTTCGAAATCGATGGGGTTCACCTTGTGGGGCATGGCCGAACTGCCTACCTCACCGGCTTTGATCTTCTGCTTGAAGTAGTCCATCGAGATGTAGGTCCAGATGTCGCGGCAAAAATCGATCAAGATGGTATTCACCCGACGAAAAGCATCGCACAGCGCGGCAAAATGGTCGTAGTGCTCAATTTGGGTGGTGGTTTGTGCCCGGCTCAGGTTCAAATAGTCGTTGGTAAACCGATTGCCAAAAGCTACCCAATCCACATCGGGATAGGCCACATGGTGGGCGTTGAAATTGCCGGTAGCTCCACCAAATTTGGAAGAGATCGGAATGGTAAACAACACCTTTTCCTGTTCTATCAGGCGTTCGACAAACACATAAATTTCCTTTCCCAGCCGGGTAGGGGAGGCCGGTTGGCCGTGGGTACGGGCCAGCATGGGAATGTCTTTCCAGGTTTCGGCCAATTGGTGCAAAGACGCAATGAGGGCCGATAGCATGGGATGCAAGCAGTTTTCCAGGGCTTCGCGTACCGAGCAGGGCACCGCCGTATTGTTGATGTCTTGAGAGGTGAGCCCAAAATGAATGAACTCTTTGTGCGCGCTCAAGCCCAAACCTTCAAATTTCTCTTTGAGAAAATATTCGACTGCCTTCACATCGTGATTGGTGGTTTTCTCAATCTCTTTGATGCGCATAGCGTCCTCGGTGGAGAAATTGCGGTAAAGGTCGCGCAACGATTCAAATACCCCATGGTCTACGTCTTGCAATTGTGGCAAGGGCAGTTCGCAAAGGGCAATAAAATATTCCACCTCTACCCGGGTTCGGTAGCAAAAAAGAGCCGATTCAGAAAAATAGCCACCCAAAACTTCGGTGTGTCGGCGGTAGCGCCCGTCGACCGGGGAGATAGCATTTAAAGTTGCGTTGATGGAATCCACAGGGTAGGTATTTGAGAAAAAAGAAGGGGCAAATGTACAAAATCAACGCTAACCATTTGGGGCACTAACCAACTGATTGTCTGAACACTTTTCATTCCTCACTGACCGGATTTCGCTAATTTTGAGGCACCCCATGAAAAGGCATTTGCAGCACATTCAATACGCATTTAAAGGTTATAGAACCGCCTTTAAATTGCTGTTTGGTACCCGTCTCGCCTGGTTTTTGGTGGTGCCGCCCATCGTTTATGCGCTCACCTTTTTAGGAAGCCAATTCTTGGGCGAGGCGGTTTCAGAAAAATCTACGCTGGTGTTCAATCTGTGGATCGATGTGGACGCATGGGACTTTTGGGGGGCATCGTACATTGGCCCTTTTGTCAGTGGTTTTGTAAAAGTGATGGTTCGCATCCTGTTTTTTTTACTCATGGCCTACCTTTCCGGTACGATTACTCTGATTCTGTTATCCCCGTTTTTGGCCTTTCTCTCCGAAAGAACCGAGCAACACCTCACCGGTCGCAACGACTACCCGTTCCACCTGCTACAATTTGTACGCGATGTGGTTAGAGGTATTGGCATTGCGCTGCGCAATGCGGTGTTGCAGTTGGGTTTTACCCTGTTTTTCTTTTTCATTGGTTTTGTGCCGGTTGTAGGTTGGATCATCAGCATTGTTGGTTCTTTTGTGGTTCCGGCCTATTTTTATGGTTTTTCGTTCATGGACTATATTCACGAACGCCGGCGGCTGTCGCTCGCAGAAAGTGTGCAAGAAGTGCGCAGGCACAAGTGGATGGCCATCGTGTTGGGTACTCCTTGTTGGCTGGCCATGTTCATTCCGCTAATTGGTTCTTTTTTTGCGGCTTATGCCGCTCTCTTTTCTACTGTTGCGGCCACTGCCGCTATGTTTGAGGTGCCCCAGTACCGAAACGTCAAAGAAAACAAGTCCCTTGGTACTCCAACCAATGTGCAATTGCCCCGTTAACTCACCATGAAGATATCTTCCGTCAATTACCTCAATTCAGTGCCGTTTGTCCGCGGACTACAGCACTCCGGTTTGTTTTCCGATTTTGTTCTCCGGCTCGATCCTCCGGCCTTGTGCGCCAAAGTTTGGATAGAGGGCACAGTAGATGTGGGCCTGGTTCCTGTGGCGGTATTGCCCCTGGTGCCCGACTATGAAATAGTCGCCGATTATTGCATTGGTTGCGATGGAGCGGTGCACAGTGTAGCCCTGTTTAGCGAGGTGCCCTTAGAAGAAATCGAAACGGTGGTGTTGGACTATCAGTCCCGCACTTCGGTGAATTTAGTGCGGGTGTTGGCGCGTCACCATTGGAAAACCCACCATTGGCAATGGAAACCCGCTGATCCGGGCTATGAGCAACACATTTCGGGAACCACCGCGGCCGTAGTGATTGGCGATCGGGCGTTCGACATGTACCACTCCTTTCCTCACGTGTTCGATTTGGGAGAAGGCTGGAAAGAATTTACCGGTTTGCCCTTTGTGTTTGCGGTATGGGCGGCCAATCGGCCCGTGGCACCAGCCAAGCGAAAAGCCTTCAATGCAGCCCTCTCCTGGGGATTGGATCATCGGGAAGAAGCCATTGCCACCTTTGAGGGAACCTTAGAGCAGCAGGCATTCTACGCTGAATACTTGCGTCAATACATCCATTACGAATTGGGAGCACCTCAGCTGGAGGCAATTAAGCGATTTCACGCTTACCTAAAAGAAGGAACTACGATTTAAAGGGTTGCACCTGCAGCTTTTGTCCAGCAGGATCGCCTTGTGCGGTAAAGAAGAGCCCGGATTTAACCGTCCGATTAGTCTTGCGGTTCACGCGGTGGCATGGGCTTCCAATCACTGCGCTTGAGCAGCAAGCCGTCGAGAAATTTTTCGTATTCCTGAAGCTTCACCGGTGCATCGTAGCGGTTTTTCACACTCTTTTTGCGACCGTTGATGTTGGCAGCGGTAAACGTTGAAGGAATATCGGTGATGGGACCATCAAATTCGTTGGGCAGCTTGTAGTAGGCTACCGCTTCAATCCGTTGACGAATTTGATCCATTTCCGCTTTTGAAATGCGGGTTTCATATTTCCCGTTTTCCAGGCTTTCTACCCAGTTTTTTACATGTAGGGTAGCATAACCGCTTTGAAAAACCATGAGTTTGTAGGTAGGGCAGCGGCCAAAACAAGGCGTGCGCTCGATACTCACAAAGAGGGAATCGGGCAGGCTTTTGGTATATCTTGGCGTTTCGTTGGGTGGGGTAGGTGTAAGCGCACCTTCGGGCTTTTCGGGGGCTTGGGCTACCTGTGGAGGGTCGGCCTTGGCCACTTCCTTGCTTTTGGGCACTTCTTGCTGTGCGGTGCTGTCTTGTGTTTTTTTAGCGCCATTGCAAGCGGCCATAAGCAGCACAACTGAAAGTAGAAGCGGAATAATTGCTTTCATGGTTCGAAATTTTTCAGCTTGTACCCAAAACCGGGCCACAGCTATTTACGCTTCTTGCCAGCAGCACGCTGGTTGCGTATTTGATTTTGCTGACGCTGCATGTCTTCCAACTTCGCCTGAAATTTTGATTTCTTTTTCGGAGCCTTCTTTTTGTTGGCTTGTATCTTGGCGTGAATGGCTTCCTCGTTGATGAAAAAGCGCTTGATGACCAATTGTTGAATGATGGAAATCACATTAGAAGTAAAGTAGTAATAACTCAACCCGGCCGAATAGCTGTTGAAGAAACCAAGCAACATCACCGGCATGAAATACATCATGATCTTCATTTGCGGCATTTGACTGGCCGACCCAGTCATTTGCATGTTGTAGCGCGTGTAGAAAAAGGTGGAACCGGCCATCATGAGCGTGAACAGGCTCACGTGGTCGCCATAGAATGGAATGTCGATACCGAATTGCGACAAGTCAAAAATAGAGTCGTAGGTACTCAAGTCGTCGGCCCACAAAAAGCCCTCTTGCCGCAGCTCGATGGAGGAAGGGAAGAAGCGGAACATGGCGTAGAGAATTGGCATTTGCAACACCATCGGAATACAGCCTGCCATGGGATTGACCCCTGCCTTGCGGTAGAGCGCCATGGTTTCTTGCTGCTTCTTCCCCGTTTCAGCATCCTTAAACTTCTCGTTGATTTCTTCAATCTCCGGCTTTAGCACCTTCATTTTGGCGCTACTCACATAGTTTTTGTAGGTAAGCGGAAAAAGCAGCAATTTGATGAAAATGGTCAACAGCAAGATAATGATGCCATAACTCAGCGAACCCCAGCCGTCCATCACGTTGAACACGGGGATGATGAGGTACTGATTCACCCACTTGAAGACAGCCCAGCCCAGGTTGATTTGATTTTCCAATCCAATCCCAATTTCTTCCAGGGTTTGGTAGTGGTTGGGACCAAAGTAGAACTGGCTGTTAAAAGTGCCTTCACGGCCCAGATCGATCGCAAACTTGGCACCTAACTGCTTGGTATAGCGGAAGGAATTGCCTGGAATCTCGGAACTTACTTTGGCATCTACTTTCGAAAAAGGTGCTTCGGGAATAATTCCGACCGAGAAGAATTGCTGCTTGAAAGAAACCCACTCGGTATTGGTCGTCAATACTTCTGATTCAGGGTCTTTGGATTGCTCCGAGAGCTCGTCTACATCTTCGTCCTGGTACTTGTAAAAAACCGTGGTGGTATTGCGCTCCAATTCAATGCTCTTCTCTTTGGAAGGTACCTTCATCCACCATTCGAAACCAAAACTTCCGGCGTTAGACCGATTGTCGAGAATATCATCCATGCCGACTACTTTCATGGAGTAATCCATGAGGTAGCTCTGACCAGTCAGTGAATAGGTATATTCAATGTATTGGTCGTCCGTAGCGCCAAACAAGCGCATGGAAAGTGATTCGGAGCCTTCTTCGCCCGTTACCGAGACGGAAGGCCCTTGAGCCTGAAAGTAAAGTTCGCCAGTGTTTACAGTGCGACTTTTCGCATCGAAAAAGGTGTATTCAAATGCAGATGAATCTTCGTCAAACAGCATCAGCGGAAGCGAGTCGAAGGTCTGGTATTCTTTGAGTTCCACCGATACCAACCGCCCGCCTTTAGAGCTAACCGTGGCTTTTATCTTTTCGTTTTCGATGGTGAAGTACTCCGCAGTGCCTTCAGAAGCCCGATAAAACATGCCGTAGTTGGCTTGCTTCTTTTCTGTTCTCAGGCTGTCTTGCAATACGGTGTAGGCCGAGTCGCTCAGGTTTTTACCAGCGGTATCCACCTGTATTTCGGCCATGTCCGAGTCGGAATCCTCGGACTCGAGTTGGGAGAAATTTTTTCGGGCTTGTTCGCGGGCTTGTTCTTCCTCGACCGCCGTGATCGAGTCTTGTAAGCGTTTCTGCTCTGCGAGTTCTTCCTCGGTAGGTTGATTGTACCAGGTAAATCCGATAAATACTACTCCAATGAGCAGCATTCCGATCAGCGTATTCCTATCCATCTTGTTGGTTGATGCCAGTCAATTAAGCGGCAAAGATAGTACTTATTGAGGGGATAAAATGGCGTGACAGCCTGCGAGTTAGCTTACCAGTTGCGCTTCCTTGATGGCAGCTTTCACAAAGTTGACAAACAAAGGATGCGGATTGGCTACCGTACTCTTGTATTCCGGGTGAAACTGTACGCCCACAAACCACGGGTGGTCTTTCACCTCCACAATCTCTACCAAATTAGAATTCGGGTTGATTCCACTGGAAACCAATCCCGCTTTTTCAAACTCAGGCAAATAGTCGTTGTTGAACTCAAACCGGTGGCGGTGACGCTCTGAAATCGACCGGCGTTTGTATACTTCGTAGGCATTGGTGTTTTCCAATACGGTACACTCGTAAGCACCCAGGCGCATGGTTCCGCCCTTGTCATTTACCTTTTTCTGCTCTTCCATCAGGTTGATCACCGGGTGGGCAGTTGCGGCTTCAAACTCGGTAGAATGGGCATCCGAATAACCCAAAACGTTGCGGGCGTATTCAATTACGGCACATTGCATGCCCAGGCAAATTCCCAAGAAGGGGACAGCATTTTCACGGGCGTATTTGATGGCGGCTATCTTGCCTTCAATGCCGCGTTCACCAAAACCGGGAGCGACCAATATGCCATCCAGGCCACTCAGGCGAGAACTTACGGTGCTTTCGGTAAGTTCTTCCGAGTGAATCCACGAAATGGAGACTTTACAGTTGTTGCGCACCCCAGCGTGAATAAACGACTCGGCGATCGACTTGTAGCTGTCTTTTAGCTCCACGTATTTGCCAACCAACCCAATTTTTACCTTTTTGACTGGATTTTTGAGATGGTGTAGAAAATCTTTCCAGTTGATGAGGTCGGGTTCGTTCTTTGCCGGAAGGTCCAATTTGTTCAATACTACCCGATCGAGCGCCTCTTCTTTCATCAGCACCGGCACGTGGTAAATTGATTCGGCATCGATGGATTCAATAACCGAATCGGACTTGAGGTTACAGAACAAAGCAATTTTGGCCCGAACATCTTTCGGTAAATGGTGCGAAGTGCGGCAAACCAAAATATCCGGTTGCACCCCTTGCGATTGCAGGGTTTTCACCGAATGTTGCGTGGGCTTGGTTTTCAACTCTCCCGTGGCATCCAAAAACGGAATGAGGGTAAGGTGGATCACCAGGCAATCATCGCCCAACTCCCACCGCAATTGACGCACCGCCTCCACGTAGGGCAGCGATTCGATATCGCCCACCGTACCACCTATCTCGGTAATTACTACCTCGTAGGTACCCGTGTTGCCGAGCTTTTTAATGTTGTTTTTGATCTCGTCGGTGATGTGCGGAATGACCTGAACCGTTTTGCCCAGGTAGTCACCCCGTCGTTCTTTTTCAATCACCGATTGATAGATGCGGCCCGTAGTCACATTGTTGTCTTGAGATGTGGGTACGTTCAAAAAACGTTCGTAGTGACCCAAATCCAGATCGGTTTCGGCACCATCGTCGGTCACGTAGCACTCACCGTGCTCGTACGGATTCAACGTTCCTGGGTCTACATTGATGTAGGGATCCAGTTTTTGAATGGTGACCGAATAACCTCGGGCTTGCAATAATTTGGCAAGAGATGCGGAGATAATCCCCTTACCTAAGGAAGAAGTCACCCCTCCGGTGACAAAAATGTACTTGCAGGGAGTAGACATATTGGTGCTTTACAACCGTCGTAGAAACCTCGATTAACGGTGCGAAATTAGCAATTTTACCTACGTGTTCCCAACATGGATATTTAATCTATCCACAAGAATTCAACAGAGGGTTGAATTAGAAGGTAAGGTAAAGACCGGCACTGGGCATAAAGGGCAGCTGATCCACGCGTTCGCCCGATACCCGATCCACATAAAAGATGTTTTGACGATCGTAGGCATTGGTGACACCCAGGTTGGCTTCGAGCATCGAACTAACCGAAATGGCCCAGGTCTTTTTCAGGGAGATGTCCATCCGGTGGTAGAAGGGCAAGCGGCCTTTGTTTATTTCCGCATAATTGATGCCCAATTGTCCGTTGGTACTCGTATAATCGGTGTTGATGCCGTTGCTGAAATCGAACTCTTCGAAGAAGCCTTGCGTTTGGGTGAACGGGAAGCCCGAACCCAGGTTCCACCGCACACTCAACTCGAAATTGCGGTTGGGCCCGAAACGGTAAGTTCCCAACAGGTTGACGTTGTGCCGGCGGTCAAAAACCGGGTTGTATTCTTGAATTCCATCCCAACGGGTGACCACACCCAAAGAATAAACGGCCCACAAATAGAAGCGATCGCGGGTATACTTCATCACAAAGTCAACCCCGTAGGCATCACCTTCTTCCACGATAAAGTCTTTTTTCAACACATCGGGCTGGTTGAGGTTATCCTCGGTATCTTCAAACAGCTTGTTCCGGTTGATGTTGGTCAGCTGCGTAAACCGCTTGAGGTAGCCTTCTACGTTAATGTTCAGGTTAGGGCCCAGATCGCGTTCCACACCAATAATTAAGTGTTGTGCTTTTTGCAATTTGTGGTTCACTTCTCGGATGTCGCCGTTTTGTTGCACAAAGTCTTTTTGCAGGTTGTCGGGTCCGGAAAGGAACCCGTAGAAAAGGTTGACCACATCGCGGTCGGAGTTGGCACTGATGAGGTTTTGCGAATACAAACCGGCGGCCATTTTAATCCGGGTATTGTCGTTGATGTTGTATTTCGCACCCAGGCGCGGCTCTGGCGAAAGGGTGTTGAGCGAAGCATAGTAATGCATGCGAATGCTGGGGTCCAATACCAGCTTACCGGCATTGAGGCGGTATTTGAAATACCCGGCCAATTCAGTCGTGTTTTCATCTTGCTCTACCCGGCGGCCCGCTTCGTTGAAGAATTCGAAGTCGGTGCCAAAGCCCAACACCTCCAAACCATACTTGATTTCATCATTGAGCAAGAAATAGGTAAAGTCCAAACCGAGGTTAAAGCCATCGATGGAGCTCGAACGTGGTGGAACATTTTCTTCAATCAGTTCAATGTCGTAGGTAGAGTAGGCAAAGTTACCTTCCACCAGTACTGGCGAACCAGTAGGCACCAACACAAAGTTACTTCCCCCACCAAATGCTTGCCAGTTGAGGTCAGAAACCGCCTGATAACGCACCTGATCGTTGAATGAAAACCCAAAAAGGTTGAATTTACTACCGTTGTCGCCGTTGAAAGATACCTTTCCGTAGAGGTCGGTGAAGTTGAAAGGAAGGCCGTCTTCGTCGATGTATTCGTAGAAAACTTTGGAACTCTGTTCCAGGTAAGAGTGCTTGGCCGAAATGATGTAAGAAGAAGAACTACCGCCCGGTTTGTCGGGCCGCTTGATCGGACCTTCTAATAATAACTTTGCAGCAAAGGTGCTGGCGCCCACTTTTCCGGCCACTTCATTTTTGTTACCATCCCGGGTGGTGATGTCCATTACCGAAGAAATACGGCCACCGTATTCGGCATTGAAACCACCCGTATAAATGTCGGCATTGCGGATAATGTCGGTATCGAAAACGGAAAACAAGCCAATGGAGTGGAAAGGGTTGTAGATCACCATACCGTCCAACAGCACTTTGTTTTGAATCGGAGAACCGCCACGTATGTAAAGTTGGCCCCCCTGGTCTCCCGTAAAAATCACCCCTGGCATCACCGTAAGGTATTGCGCAATGTCTGCCTCACCACCCACCGATGGCAATTGCTTGATTTCGTTGGGCGTAATCTTCTGAACCGATACCTTCACCTCGGTGCGTGCTTCCTGTGCAGCTGCCGAAATGTTCACCTCTCTCAGCTTCACGCTCGATTTTTTCAAAAAGAGTTTGCGGGTTAAGATCTGTCCTTTAGAAATGGTAATGTCTTGGTAGAGCGTATCGTAACCAAGGAAAGAAACCGTTAGCGTGTAGGTGCCAGCAGGTACTTTAGCAATGCTGTAAAAACCGTTTACATCGGTTACCGCTCCGTAGCCCGTACCCTTGAGGTAAACATTGGTAAAAATGATGGGCTCCTGGGATTTTTCATCGTAAACGAAACCCCTGATGGTACCCTGTGCCATGATGAAGGTGGCGCAGAGGGTAAAAATTGTGAACCAAAAAAAGCGGGGGAAGACCGTCTGTAACCGCATGCTAATAGGGAATAGATGAAGGTTGCGAATGTAGAAAATCTGTAGCGATAAGAAAGCCAAAAATGGTTAACCCGGCATATAGGTTAGGGAATGGCTCATAGAGTGGATAAGCGGTAGAACCAAAAAAGAAAACGGTAGAGTTGAATGAGAAATGGTTCAAAAGACCGTTTAAGGGCATCAAAGGTCGATTAGTGCAGAATTTTGTACACCAATTCCCGCAACAACTCGCCGTCGGGGGTGCTGGCATTGTTCCAACCCTTCGATTTTAGGTCGTATTCCCGTAGGCTTCCAATGATCTCCACCGTTTTGCGCGGATTGTAGTAGCGCGAAGCTGTTTGGTAATCTTTCACGAAAAAGGGGTGAATACGGAGTGCTGAAGCCACCGAACGTTCGCTTTTGTCTTTTAAGAAATGATAGGTGAGAATCTTGCTGAAAAAGTTGTAAAGGCTGCTCACCGTCACCACAAAAGGATGTTGTTTGGGGTTTTGAGAAAAGCCCTGTACAATGCGGTTGGCCTTCATCACATCGTGCTTTCCCAGTGCATTTTGCAGTTCGAAGGTATTGTACTCACGGCTGATGCCGATGTTTTCCTCAATGTGTTGGGGTGTGATTTCTAACCCCTCCGGAAGGTTGAGCAACAACTTGTCCAACTCATTGGCGATTTTACTCAAATCTGTGCCAAGGTACTCCGTGAGCAACACCGAAGCTTTGGGCGAAATCCGCATCCGCTTGCTCACCAGATACTTGTTAATCCAAGCCGGAATTTGGTTGTCATACAGCTTTTTGGATTCGAAAAAAACACTGTTTTTGGCCAATGCCTTGAAAAAGGCTTTGCGCTTATCGGGCTTTTTGTATTTGTAGCACAGTACCAGTACCGTAGAAGAAAGCGGATTTTCTACGTAAGCCGCTAAATCCTCGATTTTGCGCATCTGTTGTGCCTCACGTACAATCACCACCTGATGGTTGGCCATCATTGGGAAACGTTTGGCCACTTCTATTACTGTGGCAGCATCCGTATCACGGCCGTATACCACCGTTTGGTTGAAAGCCTGCTCCGATTCGTCCAGCACATGATTGGCAATGTAATCGGTGATGTAGTCGATAAAATAAGCCTCTTCTCCGAAGAGAAAGTAGATCGGGCGGTATTGGCCCGTCTTCAGGTCTTTAACTATTTGATCGAAAGTAGCGGCCATTACTCGAATCGCAAATGCTTGACCGACCGGCCGTGGTTGATGATTTCTTTCAACGAATCGATGCCGATTTTTACGTGTTGCTCGGCGAACTGTTGGGTAACTACTTTATCGCTGGCCGTGGTTTTTACTCCATCGGCAATCATCGGTTGGTCCGATACCAACAACAAGGCTCCGGTAGAAATTTGATTGGCAAACCCTACCGTAAACAGCGTGGCCGTTTCCATATCAATGGCCATTGCCCGAATCTTGCGCAGGTATTTTTTGAACTTTTCGTCATGCTCCCACACCCGCCGGTTGGTGGTGTATACCGTACCGGTCCAGTAGTCGCGGTTGTATTCCCGAATGGTAGAGGAGATCGCCCGTTGCAGGTTAAAGGCAGGCAAGGCCGGCACTTCTTTTGGAAAATAGTCGTTGGAGGTTCCTTCCCCCCGCACCCCTGCCAGGGGCAGAATGAGGTCGCCCAATTCGTTTTTGCGCTTCAAGCCGCCACACTTGCCCAAAAACAACACCGCCTTGGGCGAAATGGCACTGAGCAAATCCATAACGGTGGCCGCATTGGCGCTGCCCATCCCGAAATTGATGATGGTGATGTTGCCCGCGGTGGCGTTGGGCATCACCTTGCCCACTCCTTGTACCGGGATGTTGTGTAGATTCGCAAAAAGGTCGACGTAATTGTTGAAGTTGGTTAATAAAATGTACTCACCGAAGGACTCCAAGGGAGTGCCCGTGTACCGGGGAAGCCAGTTGCCTACAATTTCTTCTTTCGTCTTCATGCGTCTACCATTTCTTGATGTTGCAGCATGCAAGCCCTGAACCTGCCCACATACATTTTCAAAATTAAATCGGAGGGGCAAAGATCCCAAATTTTCGACAGTACTCGCCGTAAATATGTTGCCTTGACTCCCGAGGAATGGGTGCGGCAAAACTATGTGGAATTTTTGGTGCAGGAGCGGCAGTTTCCCCGCTCGTTGATGGCCATCGAGCAATCGCTCACCTACAACCGGATGCAACGCCGGTGCGACCTGTTGGCCTACACCCAAACCGGGCAGCCGGCATTGATGGTGGAATGCAAAGCCCCAAATATTAAGATCGACCAAAAAGTATTCGATCAGATTGCGCGCTACAACATGAGCCTTCAAGTACCGTATTTGGCGGTAACCAATGGCTTAGAACACTACTATTGCTACATCGATTTAGCCAACCGTAGTTACCGGTTTTTGCCCGATTGTCCCGCTTTTGGCCAATTGACTACCGCTTGATCGAAACCGACGGCTTAGAATCCTCGTCCTGAGTGGTTTTGATAACTTTGTACAGGAACTTCCAGCTGACATTTGCGTATTTATCAGCCTATGAATAGAATTCTGAAGCGGAGTATAGTGACGGCCATCGCCGGATTGTGGAGCATGATGGCTTGGAATGGGGCTTTGGCGCAATCAACCACCAACCTGGATTTGTATTTGCAAGGGGTGGTGGCCAATCCCGAAATGCAAACCACCGACATTCATTTGTTTGTTCAAGGCGATGTCAACCGTATTCAAAGCCGCACTGAAGCCCTTGGAGGCGTTTTTAAATACCGATTCCGCAACTATGCGGCCATCCTTTTACCAGTACCCGCTTTGCCACAATTGGCCGATGAGCCTTACGTTTCGCGGGTAGTAGCCAGCATGGGCAAAGGCCAGCCACTCAACAACCAATCGGCCATCAACAACAATGTGGTGATCGTGCAAAACGGACAAGCCCCCTTGCTTCAAGGCTATGACGGTAAGGGCGTTTTGATGGGACTGATTGATACTGGCATCGATTTCAATCACCCCGATTTTCAAGACAGTTTAGGCAACACCCGGGTCATTCAAATCTGGGACCATACCGTTACGGGAAACCCAGCAAAGACTCCCAGCTATGGCTACGGCCAGATTTACGACAGTACCGAAATCAATGCCGGTACTTGCCCTCATGTGGATGATCCGGGCTGGTTTGGCCATGGCAGCAACGTAAGTGGCATTGCGGCCGGAAATGGTCGGGCAGTAGGAGATTATAAAGGAGTAGCCCCCGAATCTGAAATGATCATTGTGCGCAGCAATTTTGCTGCTGCCAACTGGACGGCCACCATTGCCGATGCGGTGGATTATATTTTTAGAAAAGCCGATTCTTTGGGCCGGCCGGTAGTGATCAACGCCAGTTTGGGTACTTACTACGGATCACACGACGGTTTTGATCCGCCTGCGCAAATGATCGATAGCCTGTTGGAGGCCAAACCCGGTCGGGTGATGGTGGCTGCGGCAGGCAACTCAGGCAATTGGGTACCCTATCACCTGGGTTACGATGTTACCTCCGACACCAATTTTACCTGGTTCGAATACAATCCCAATCCAGGCTTACCCTATGGCGCAGTATTCTTTGAAATCTTTGCCGATACGCAAGATTTTAACCAAGTTTCTTTCGCCTTGGCAGCCGATCAGGTGGTAGGCGGATACGCTTTTAGAGGACGCACCGCTTTTGATGGAATACAGAATCGACTCAACACCACCTTCAACGATTCCATCATGTACAATGGTGCCAGAGTGGCGAGCATTCAAACTTTTGCTTTTGTTGGCGATGGTGGAGTTTACCGCTTCCAGATAGTCATCCGTCCTGATTCTACACAATACAATTTTCGTTTGGAAACCACGGGTTCGGGCCGCTTCGATGTGTGGTCCGACACCTGGACGGGCCATTCGCACATGGTAGACACTGCTTTGCCAGATGCCGCCACGTACCCACCGATTGTTAATTACAAGCGTCCCGACCTTTTTAAAACCCTGGTGTCTTCCTGGACCTGTTCTGACCATGTGATCACTGTGGGCAACTACATCAACCGCGATCAATACCTGGACGTAGACAGCAACCTGCAAACCTTTCCTGATCCGGCCGGTACGATTTCCGACGATTCAAGCTGGGGACCCAATCGACAAAACGGACAAAAACCAGACATTGCTGCGCCCGGAGGCATGACCTTGGCCAGCGGCAAACTCGATCACCTCGCCAACCTGTTGGCCAACACTTCGTTTCGGTCAAGGGTAGGTTTGGGCGGTTTTCACTACCGCAATGGCGGTACTTCCATGGCCGCACCGGGAGTAGCAGGCATTGCTGCGCTCTACTTGCAAAAATGTCCTCAAGCCACTTACGCTGAGGTAAAACAAGCCATTGTCAATTCTGCGAAAGTGGATGCATTTACCGGCGGAGTTCCCAATGAACGTTGGGGTGCCGGAAAAGCCGACGGTTTTCAGGCGCTGTTGCAATCGCAATTTCAACCGCAGCTGACCACCGCAAGCGGAAGCCACAACGTGTGCACAGGCGATACGCTCGAATTGTTTGCTGGTGCCAACTTCACCGTGGAAGAAGCTTACAATGGAACTCAACTCATTGCTCCTTTGGTAACCAACCAAGGCGCTTTTCATGCTTTAGTTGCCAACAGCAGCGGTTGTTTGGCGTGGTCTGATACCCTGGTGGTCACCGAAACCAACCCGCCGGCCATGCCTGCGGTGCAAACTGGTGGAGCCACGGCCTTTTGTGAAGGAGATACCTTTCAAATGAGTGTGCCCAATACCTTCTCGGCCTACGCCTGGACCAATGGTGACACCATCGCGGTTACCGGAATTGTGGATACCGGTTGGCACAGTGTAGAAGTCACCGATGCCAACGGCTGCACCGTTTCCTCGGATAGCGTTCAACTGAGCTTTCATCCAACACCTCCTGTGCCGGTGGTGCAATGGAATACCCCCGTTTTGTCTACCGGGAATTTTGCCGGCTACCAATGGTATTTTAACAGTTTTCCACTCAGTGGAGCTACCGATAGTGTTTTAACTGTTTCGCAGTCGGGGGTGTACTTTGTGGAGGTAAGCAATTTGGAGGGATGTAGCTCCAATTCCTCCATCGTAGATGTGTTTTTTACCGGGATAGCTACTACTCAAAATCAAGACTTGGTCTGGTTCCCCAATCCGGTACGTGATGAAATGCAGATTCACTTGCAATCCCAAAGTCGCGAATCGATTGAATTGCAATTGTGGGATGTATTGGGAAATCGACTTCCTGGGTGGAGTCAACAATATTCTGCTGGAACAAAGCAAATCACTTGGAATCTTGGAGGCCTGCCCAGTGGGGTATACCTCTTAGCGGTGCAACAAGGTCTGAACTATTCCACCCACAAGGTCGTTATTCAATAACAGCATGAAAAATCTTGTTTTTATAACCCTTTTCGGTCTTATTCTTGGCTGGTCTGCCACTGCGCAAAACAAGACTGCAAAAAACCTTTACCAATTGCCGCAAGGAATGACAGCCGACGATTATCAGGTCGGTTTGGTGGTATTGAAACTCAAAGAGCAGCACCGGCCCTTTGCTCAAGACGGTGAAATCAACCTCGCTGCCCTGCACGATGCCTTAGCGCCTTTTGGCGACTATTCCTTCACCCGACTTTTTCCACATTCTCCACGGCCCACCGAAGATCGCGATCACCTGGGGCGGAAATTAGTAGACATTACCCTCATCTACGAATTGAAACTAAACGAGTCGGTAGCAATTCCTCAGGTCATTCGTGCCCTTTTGCCGCTGGGTATTTTCGATTACGTGGAGCCCAAAATCCTGGACAAGATCACTTTCATACCCAACGATCCCGAGATCAATGATCAGTGGCACCTGGATTTGCTCAAAGCGTTTGACGCCTGGGACATCACTACCGGCGATACCAATGTGAAAGTAGGGGTCATTGATACCGGCATTGATCCTGACCACCTGGATTTGCGCCACAACATTGCTTACAACCACCAAGATCCTATCAATGGTTTTGATGATGATATGGACGGTTATGTAGACAACTTTCGGGGGTGGAACCTTCCTTCCAACAACAACGATCCCTCTATATCCGACAACGACCATGGAGTGCACGTTTCTGGTTGTGTTTCCGCGGGCACCAACAACAACATTGGTGGAGCAGGCATAGGTTGGAATACCCGAATTCTTCCCATCAAAGGCGGAAGTGGCAATTCCATCTCTCGGGGCTACGAGGGCATCGTATATGCAGCCGACCAGGGTTGCGACTTCATCAATTGCTCCTGGGGCAGTTATTTCAAAAGCCAGTTCAACCAAGACATCATCAACTATGCGACCATCAACCAAGGCGCATTGGTGTTTGGAGGAGCGGGCAACCGAGGTACCGATGACGTTTTTTATCCGGCGGCTTATCAGCACGTGATGAGTGTTGGAGCCACCACCATTACCAATGCCCGCGCAGGTTTCTCCAATTTTGGCTACACCGTGGATGTATTTGCTCCCGGAGATGATATTTGGTCGACCCTGGACAGCAGCAAATACGGTTTCAATCAAGGTACTTCGATGTCTTCGCCCATGGCGGCAGGATGCGCTGCCTTGGTGAAAGCGCAATTTCCGTGGATGACTCCACAGCAATGTGGAGAACAAATTCGGGTAACTGCCATGAACATCGACTCGGTGACGCCCAACCAAAGTTTAGCAGGTCAGTTGGGGCGTGGTCGGGTAGACCTTATCAAAGCCCTTTCGGGCATGAACACGCCTTCGGTGGTATTGCTCGATGCCATCATTACCGATGACAACGATGAAGTCTACATTCCGGGAGATACGGTGTACTACTCGGCCAGTTTTCTCAACTACCTGGCCCCAACCGGCACCTTGAACGCCTTGATGACAACCGCTTCACCAGATGTAACGATCATCAACGGAAGTGTGACCCTCGGGGTAATGAATACCCTGGAAAACAAAGACAATTATAACAATCGCTTTGCGGTGGTGATCAACAATTCGGTAGCAGTCAACGAAGAAATTACTTTTCGGGTGCGGCTTACCGACGGCACGTATCAAGAAGATTACCGTTGGTCTATCTTGGTCAATCGCGACTACCTGAACATTGCCGAAAACCGCATTCATACCTCGATGATTGGAAACGGACGGGTTGGCTATCGCGATGCGGCAGGAACATTAGGACTAGGACTTAGTTTGGATGGAACCATCAGCAGAATTTATGAAGCGGGTTTAATGGTCGGGCAAAACACCGGCACGGCCAAAGTCGTGGACGCGGTTACAGGCGAACCCAATCAAATTGATGACGATTTTCGGCCACTGCTGGCTCCTTTTCGGGTCATGAATGGTCCTGTTTCAGATTTTGACGGGCGTGGTCGGTTCGATGACAGCCAGGCGGGGGCAGATAACCTCGGGCTTACCATTGATCAACGTTCGTTTGCCTGGAATGATTTGGGACACCGCAATTAAGTAATTTTTGAATATACCTAGCACAACCCCAGTGCGTCCGATCTTTTAGCGCTCCATTCGGGAATGTATACCGATTGGGATATTGTGATTGCGAACCGCAACAAGGCTTTTTACATGCCCGAACGCCTGATGGGTTACTGTCAATACACCATTGCCTCCGGAGCAGGGTTGTTTGGCGGGGTGCAGTTGCTCACACCAGGTTTTTTCTACACCTATTCGCTTGATCTGGTCGGCGGTGGCAACGGAGGAGTTGATATTTTCGATGTAGGTGGCTTTTCATCGGAAGACAAGTTTACCAGCATGAGCACCAATCGGCCCTCTGCGGGTACCAACAGCACCAATGGCAACGATGTAGCCCAGGTGGTAGCTACCGGACCTTTTGATGTGCTCGCTGGCGATTCGATCAAAGTAGCGTTTGCCATCCATATGCACGAAAGCCTGGATAGTCTTGCCGCCAGTGCCGACTCCGCCTACCTGCGTTACAACGGCCAGTTGCCGGTGAGTGCACCAGAGTTGACCGAGGGTCAAAATAATTGGAGGGTATTCCCCAATCCCAGTCAGGGACTCCTCACCCTTCAAGGACAAGTTGCAGCCGGTGAAAAGGTTGAGTTTCGGCTCATGACCTTGGAAGGAAGGACGGTTCGTGCCTTGCAGCTATCAGGACAGCCACAAAATGCAAATCAATTTGAGCTCAACCTCGAAGGATTACCGGCAGGTATCTACCTCTGGCAAGTTTCGGGCAACACCATGGTGAAAACCGACCGTTTGGTGTTGTTGGACTGAACCTTGAGAATCATTCTTCGAAAGGTACAAGGCGCAAAGAGAATTGCTATTTTTGTCACCTTTTCACAAATATTGAATTATGGATCTGACCAAGATCATTTCTATCTCGGGAAAGCCCGGCCTGTTTGAAATTGTAGGCCAAATGAAGAATGGGGTAGTGGTAGAATCGCTCTTAGATGGGCGCAGGACCCCTGCTTATGCGACTCAACAAATCAGTTCTTTGGAAGACATCAGCATCTATTCCGATGACGATGATGTGCCGCTCAAAGACATTTTTGGCATGATTAAGGCCAAAGAAAACGGTGGTAAAGTGACGTTGAGTTCGAACAACAACAGCGCTTTTAAAGCCTATTTCGAAGAGGTTTTTCCAGATTTTGATCGCGATCGGGTGTATACTTCCGACATTAAGAAAGTGGTGAAGTGGTACAACCTGTTGATGGAAAAAGGGTATCTCGAAGAAGAAGAAGCCGAAGCTACCGAAGAAGCCCCCTTAGTGGAAGATGCTGAAATTGTGGAAGAAAGAACCGAAGAAGCTTCGACCACTTCTGAAGCCCCTGAATCCACTACTACTGAAGAGGAAGATTAACGATTTTTCTCTTCAAGCTGTTTCTCCAAAGCCTTAATTTTATGTCTGATTCTTCCATCGAATTGCCGGTAAAGCCTGAACGGCGACTTTTACCCGACGATTTCACCGTAACCTCCTGGGACCAACTCCAACCTTACTTTGAGGAATTGCTGCACCGGGAGACGCCCACTCCGGAAGAATTGTACAGCTGGATGAAGGACCGCAGTGAACTCGAAGCGGTGCTGGAAGAAGACCTGGCCTGGCGTTACATCAAAATGAACATTGATACCACCGATCCTGAACTGGCCAAGTCGTTTCAGTTTGTGGTGAAGGAGGTAGAGCCCAAGATTGCTCCTTACTCCAATCAGTTTGACAAAAAGCTGCTGGGTGCCGACCAATTGCAAGCGTTGGATCAGGAGAAATTGCACATTCACTTGCGCAAGGTGCGCAAAGCCATAGAAATTTACCGGGAAGAAAACGTTCCACTTTTTGCTCAACTGCAAACCGAGGCCCAACAATATGGCGTGCTCACTGGCGGGATGACCATTGAAGTGGAGGGAAAAGAGCTGACCATGCAAGGGGCAGCCAAATACCTGAAAGATCCCGATCGTGACCGCAGGGAAGCGGTGTATCACCAAATGACCGCCCGTTGGCAAAAAGAGCGCGAGAAGTTAAACACCCTTTTCGATCAATTGCTGCAGCTGCGTAACGGAGTTGCTACCAACGCCGATTTTCCCAATTTCAGAGATTATATGTTCAGCGCCATGAGCCGTTTCGACTACACGGTTCAGGATTGTTACGATTTTCACGAAAGCATTCGCACAGAGATTTTACCCATTGTAAAAACCTTTGCCGAAGAGCGCCAGGCCTTGCTCAATGTAGAAGCACTCAAACCCTGGGACGGAGAAGTTGACCCCAGTGGTCAACCGGCTTTAAAACCATTTGATACCGGTGCTGAACTGCTCGAAAAGTCCATTGAATGTTTTCGCCGGGTGCGCCCCTTCTTTGGCGATTGTTTGGCCATTATGCGCGAAATGGGGCATCTCGATCTCGAATCGAAAAAAGGGAAGGCCCCGGGAGGATTCAACTATCCTCTGTATGAAACCGGAGTGCCCTTTGTGTACATGAATGCAGTAGGTGCCTTTCGCGATGTGGTAACCATGGTGCACGAAGGTGGACATGCCATCCATTCTTTTTTATCGCGCAACCTGGAGCTAACCGCCTTCAAGCAATTGACTTCCGAAGTGGCTGAATTGGCCTCGATGAGCATGGAGCTCATTTCCATGGAACACTGGGACGTTTTCTTTTCCAATGAAGAAGAACTGAAACGCGCCAAAAAAGAGCAGTTGACCAAGATCATCAGCATTCTACCGTGGATTGCCATGATCGATAAGTTTCAGCATTGGGTGTACGAAAATCCGAAGCACAGCCAGGAAGAACGCACCGCAAAATGGGTAGCCATTCACCAGGAGTTTGCTACCGGCCTCACCGACTGGACAGGGGAAGAAGAAAACCGTGCCATGGCCTGGCAAAAGCAGTTGCACGTGTTTGAAGTGCCGTTCTATTACATCGAATACGGCATGGCCCAGTTGGGTGCCATCGCGTTGTGGCGGAACTACAAACAAAATCCTGAGAAGGCTCTGGATCAGTACGAAGCGGCCCTAAAGCTCGGGTATACGCGCTCTATCGGTGAAATCTACGAAACCGCCGGAGTCAAGTTTGATTTTTCAGCCGGTTACGTGAAAGAATTGGCGGCCTTTGTGCGGGAAGAGTTAGCACAGTTGTAAGCCGTTCCCGTCCACACCACCTTTAAAGAATATTTACTTCGCGTTCCAGTTCAATGCCAAATTGGGCTTGGATGGAGCGCAACACTTCGGTAGAGAGGTCATAAATGGCTTTGCCATTGGCTTCTCCGTAATTGACCAATACCAGCGCTTGCCGTTTGTGAACGCCGTATTGATCGAAAGTTTTTCCTTTCCAGCCCGCCTTTTCAATCAGCCAGCCTGCGGCTACCTTGGTCGTTCCAGCTGCGGCTGGATAGCCTACGATTTCCGGAAACGTTTGCTTTAAAGCTTCAAACTGTGTGGTGGGAATGACCGGGTTTTTGAAAAAACTACCCGCATTGCCAATTTCTTTGGGGTCGGGCAATTTGCTTTGTCGTATGTTGATCACTGCCTCACTGATGGCACGAATGGAAAGTTCCTGCACACCCATAGCTTGCAGCTCCTTTTCAATGGCTCCATAACTGGTTTTGAAAGCTGGCTGTTTGTTGAGCACGAGGGTCACGCTGGTGATTAGGGTTTTGCCTTTCAGTTCGCGCTTGAATATACTGTCGCGGTAGCCGAAGCGACAATCCGATTTCTTGAACTTTAGCCGTTCTCTGGTTTCCAGGTTCACAGCCTCCAACTCCTGAAACACCTCTTTGAGCTCTATACCGTAGGCCCCAATGTTTTGTATGGGTGCCGCTCCAATGTTGCCAGGAATCAACGATAGGTTTTCTATTCCGCCCCAGCCGCGTTCTACGGCGTATTGCACTACTTCGTGCCAGTTTTCGCCAGCTCCAACCTTCAATACTACCTTGTGGTCGTCTTCTTCCACTACCGTTTTGCCCTTGAGCCCCACCTTAAGCACCAAACCTTCGAAGTTTTCGGTAAATAAGATGTTGCTTCCGCCTCCGAGCACCAACTTTTTCATGGTCTGGTATTCTGACAACTGTTGTAAGGCAGAAAGGTCTTCCAGTTGATCTATAGCGGCAAAATGCCGGGCACTAACGGCAATGCCAAAAGTGTTGTAAGAGCGTAGGGAGTGGTCTTGAAGCAGCGCCATAGATTTGCCGAATCGGATAGTTCAGAAATGAATAGAAAGGAGCAAAATTAGAAAATATCCGGTGGTGAAAAGGACGCTCAGGTATAGAATAGCATTCCAAGCAAAGCCAGAAATACTTTGTAGGTTTGCAACAGATTTGTGAACCCTTTGCGTTTCACTGCAATGTTGCCAACAAAGCGGACGCTATGAAAGCACTTATTTTCCTCGGGAGTAAGGAAATAGGCTACGAATGTTTGCTCTATCTCATCGAGCAACGAGAGCGCCTTGGTGTAAGGATCGCCGGTGTACTCACCAACGACCGAAGTCTTGGTAAGAACGGTCCCAGCATTAAAGAATTGTGCGCCAAACAAGATTTAAAGCTAATTTCTTCGCTTGACCAATTGTTGGAACAACCCGATTGCGATTTTCTGGTTTCGGTACAATACCATGAAATACTCAAGACACCCCACATCCGCAAAGCCCGGAAGTTGGCGGTCAACTTGCACATGGCACCACTACCCGAATACCGGGGGGCAAACCAGTTCTCTTTTGCCATCATCGACCGATATCCGGTCTTTGGTACAACTATCCACCAATTGGAAGAGTCGGTAGATGGGGGGGCAATACTGTTCGAGAAAAGGTTTCCAGTTCCTGAAAATATTTTTGTCAAAGCGCTTTATCAGCTTACATTTGACGCCTCTATCGAGCTTTTTCAGGAATCAATCGGGAAAATCATAAACGAAGATTATCAAGCAGTTCCACAGGAACAATGGGTGAACGATCGTCCAACCGCTTATCACTGGCGAAAAGAAATTGATCGCATCAAGCAAATTGACGGTAACTGGGACAAGGAAAAACAAGCTCGGCACTTTCGCGCCACCTTCTTTCCTCCGTTTCCACCTCCGTTTATGATGATAGATGGACAAAAAAAGTTGCTTTCGGAAGAATGGTATCACAGTCTGGGATGAAGAAAAGGGTCATTTTTACGGTAACCAACGATCTGAGCTACGATCAGCGTATGGCCCGAATCTGCACCACCTTAGGAGATGCAGGATATGACATTACGTTGGTGGGACGTAAAAAGCGCTGTAGTGATTCGGTTGCAGATCGATCTTACAGGCAAGTTCGTCTTTATTGCTTCTTTGAAAAGGGTAAATTATTCTATTTGGAATACAATATTCGCCTGTTTTTCTTCCTACTTTTTCAAAGCTTCGATATCGCCTGTGGCATTGATCTCGACACCTTGTTGCCGGTGTACCTGACCGCCCGACTGCGCGGAAAAACTTTGGTATACGATGCGCACGAATATTTTACGGAGATGGAAGAGGTGGTTGCCCGACCAGCCATCAAAAAAGCGTGGTCGATGTTAGAACGCACCATTGTGCCCAAAGTAAAATATGCCTACACCGTTTCTGACGGTTATGCGCGCATGTTTAAAGAAAAATACGGCACCGATTTTCAAATCGTTCGCAACGCTACGGTACTCAACGGCAAGCCGATCTTGAAAAAAGACGATTGTTACATCCTTTATCAAGGTTCTGTGAACGTTGGGCGCGGCTTGGAAGCATTGATCGAGGCCATGCCACACATCAATTGCAAGCTCTACATCTGTGGCCAGGGCGATGTGTACGACGACCTGAAAGCGCAAACTCAAGCCTTGGGCTTGGAAAACAAAGTGAAGTTTTGGGGCTACATTCAACCCGAAGACCTCAAAGAGTTCACCTATCACGCTACCATAGGCATTACCTTATTTACCAATGCCGGATTGAGTAACCAATACTCGCTGGCCAACCGCTTTTTCGACTATATGCATGCAGCGGTGCCACAAGTAGCCATGAGCTACCCGGAATACCAGAAGATGAATTCGGAATTTGAAGTGGCCGACCTGTTGCAGGAATTGACTCCTGAAACCATTTCTACTTCGATCAATCGAATGCTCACCGATCGCGAATACTACAAACGGTTGCGCGACAATTGCCTAAGGGCCAGAGAGGTATACAATTGGCAAAATGAGGCCGAAACCCTCAAGGCCCTTTACGGAAAAATCGGATAATTAGTCCTGTGGCCGACGGGCCACGAAAATGACCTCATCAGGGTTGAGGCGGTAGTGTTCAATCGCTTCCTCGCCCAATTCCTTCGCATACCTTCGCTCCTTCACTTCGAAACCAACATTGCGCAAGCGTTGGCTAAAATCTTTGCGGCCGTATAGCCGTACGTGATCTTCTTGCCCAAAGTGGGCAAGGCGTTCCTCCGGCGATGTAATGGCAGGGTCTTCCTTGGTTGCTCCTTCGTGAAAGGGCACCTGCAAAATGGTGTAACCACCGGGTCGCGTGATGCGGTAAAGCTCCTTCATGGCCGCCTCATCATCGGGAATGTGCTCCAAAACATGGTAGCAAATCACCAGGTGAAAACGTTGATCAGGCTCCGGGAGCAACGTAATGTCGTATCGGCGGTCTTCCTTGGCCGTTTCGTAATCGGTACTGATGTAGTTGATGCTCACAATATCGCACAGGCGGGTAGACAAGGCACGGTGGGGCGAAAAATCCAAGACCGTCCACAAATTGTAGTCGATGTTGAGCTCATGGTGCAAAAAGAGCCACTGAAGCCGCATGCGCTTGATGCTTCCACAAGAAGGACAAAGCTCATCGGCAAAGCCAACATCGTTGCTAATGGGAATAAACTTTCGAAAACTTTGTTGACACACCGGACATTGGTAATTGCCGCCTTGGTAAACAATGGTGAGGCTCTTCCGAATGCTCGGTTCAATGGTTTTTACCCATTTTTCGGGTAGCAGCCGGAGGGCAAATCGTTTGAAAGTTTGATACATGCGAATGACTACCGAAGGTGTTGCAACAAGTGTCCCAACTTATACCAGTCGAATTGCTTGAGGTTAGGGGAATCGGAGTGCAAATTATTCAAAATCTTTTTCTCTTGTTGTTTATACCCCCACCGAACCACGCCAGCTAAGCCCCAGCGTTTGAGGCGCAGGTAATACCGGTAGAGACGTACATCCTGGTCCACAAGTTGGTTTTGGACCAGAAAAGCCAGGTTGCGGATGCCCTCCCTGGTTTTGCGCAAAAACTCATCACAAGTTTCGAGCCCAATATGGCGCAGTGGATTGTCCAGGTGCAAAATGGAAACGCCACTGCGTTTTAGCTCCAACCCAAAAAGCGTGTCTTCGTGGCCGTATCCCTCCAAATCTTCGTTGAGGCCAATCGTTAGAAAAATGGATCGTGGCACCACAAAATTGTTGGTCATAAAAGTGCGGTAGGGGAAGGGGATACGCTGAGAGGCAGTGCTCACCTCGCGCGCCTGCCCAATTTGCCACCGCAAAAGCAATTCCCGGTTTTCGGGTGGGGCAGGGCTGTAGGTGCGTCCTCCGCACAACACCTTTTCAGGATGTAAATGCCCCAGGTAGTTTTTCAAAAAATCGTCGGATTCTACCGCCGAATCGCAATCCATGAAAAGCAATTGATCAAACTGAGCATCGCGTGCCAATCGGTTGCGGATGGCAGAACGGCCCAGATTGCGGTCCATTTCCTGGTAAATCACCCCTTCCAACTGCAACAGCTTTCGGTTAGCTGCTTTGAAAACCGGTTCGGAGCCATCGTCATACAATCGGATTTCGAAAGGAACATGTGCGTTTTTTGCTTGTTTCAGCAGGTCGCCCACCAGAGCTTCCATTCCGAAATTGTAGACCGGAATGAGAATGGAGATCATAGGCTTATGTCGCGCTGGTATTGGCCTGCCCAGTGGGCTCTACCATGTTGCCATATTCACAGGTCACCGTACGGGAAGGAAACTTTTCCATCAAGGTGATATCGTGGGTAGCCATGAAAATGGCCCGGCCACTTTTGCTGATGTCGATCAGCAGTTGAATGATGGATTGCGAAGTTTCCGGGTCGAGGTTTCCGGTAGGCTCATCGGCCAAAATCAAATCAGGATCGTTGATCAGTGCCCGGGCAATGGCTACGCGTTGTTGTTCGCCACCCGATAATTCGTGCGGCATTTTATAACCCTTTGTAGCCAATCCTACCTTCTCCAACACGTTGAGAATGCGGGTTTGCATTTCTTTCTTGTCCTTCCAGCCAGTGGCCCGCATCACGAAATTCAGGTTTTCGTTCACCGTGCGGTCGGTCAGCAATTGAAAGTCTTGAAAAATGATGCCCAGCTTACGCCGAAGGAAAGGAATTTGGCGGTTTTTGAGCTTATGAAGCTCGAATCCAACCACGTTACCCTGGCCTTCTTTCAAAGGCAATTCGCCGTATAAAGTGCGCAGCAAACTGCTCTTGCCAGAGCCCGATTTTCCAGTGAGGTATACAAACTCTCCCTTTTCTATCGTTAGAGATACGCGAGTCAACACCAGGTTGTGCTGCTGCGAAACGGTAGCATCTTGCAATTCGATGATGGTGTCCAAAGCCATGTCGAGGTTTTTGCAAAGGTACACATTTCGGGTCTCGACTTTTTGAACAAACCAGGATAAAAAGAGCCCCGAACTCCCTGAAAGACTTGATTTTACTGCATTTGTATCAACATTTTCCGGTTGATAACTATTCCTTCGCGGAAAGTCAGCCGGTACTATCGTTGCTAATTTAGCCGCTAGACGTAATACTGTTATGGTTAACCTGAAGCAATTGTTCGCCCAAATAGGGTTGGCGAGCGCATTTTGCGTATGCCTGTTTTCGGCCATTTCGGCCCAACAGACTACCACTTACATCACTGAAATCGATTCTTATCGGGAAGCACTCCAGCTTTTTCAACAAAAGCAATTCGGAGCCGCCCAGCGCTTGTTTGTCCGAGCTATCGGAGAAGTAGACGATCCCAATTCAGAAATTGCCGTCAACTCCGAATACTATTCGGCACTCTGTGCTGTCGAGCTATTTCATAAAGATGCCGAGCATTTGGTGAAAGAGTTTATTGCAGATCATCCCGAAAGCCAATGGGTGCGGCACGCTCATTTTCAATTGGGGCGCTACAACTACCGCAAGCGCAAATGGCAAAAGGTGATCACCTATATGGCGGCAGTCAATGTGTACGACTTGACTGAAAAAGAACGTTCTGAGTTCTATTTCGACCTGGGGTACAGTCATTTCATGCAAGAAGACTATGAAAAGGCTTCGAACATGTTCTACGAAATCAAGGACGCCGAAACGCCTTATTTTGCACCTGCACAGTTCTACTACGGCCACATCAACTACGATTTGGGCAATTACGAAACCGCCCTTCAAAGCTTTCGCCAGGTAGAAAACCATGAGAAGTTTGGCCGTCTGGTGCCCTACTACATTGCACAAATCTTTTACCAGCAAAAGAATTACGACAAGTTGTTGGACTATGCTCCTAAGTTGCTGGACAATGCCGTACCCAGCCGAGCCTCCGAGATTGCTCGCCTCATTGCCGATGCTTACTACAGCACCGAACGCTACCAGGAGTCTATTCCATTCTTTCAGCTGTACCTGCAAAAAGCACAGCGCCCTACGCGGGAAGATCAATACCAGTTGGCTTACGCTTACTATTTGACCAAGGATTACGAAAACGCCGGGGCCTATTTCACCAAGTTGACCTACACCAACGACAGCTTGTGCCAAAACGCCATGTATCACCTCGGGAACTGCTACCTGAAACAAGACAAAAAGAAGTTTGCCCGAACGGCTTTCAAGTCGGCTTTTGAGTTGGATTTTGATCCAACCATCACCGAAGACGCGCTCTACACCTACGCCATGCTTTCTTACGAGCTTTCGCTCGATCCTTATCAAAAGTCGATTACCGCATTCCAAGATTACATCGAGCGCTACCCTGATTCTGATCGGGCCGATGAGGCCCAGGGCTTTTTGCTCAATGTATTCTTAACGACCAATAACTTTAGTGGAGCCATTGCCTCTTTGGAAAGCATGCGCCAACTCACACCCAAGTTGAAGGAGGCTTATCAGCAAGTTTGCTTCAACCGGGCGGTTGAAATGTTCAACAGTGGATCGCACGCCCTTTCAGTACGCTATTTCAAAAAGGCGCAAGAATATCCTATTGATCCCAAGATCAATACCATGACATTTTACTGGATTGGGGACGCTTATTATCGTGCAGGAAAATACAGTGAAGCGGCCTCCAGTTACCAGGAGTTTTTGTTGCAACCACGGGCTATTTTTCAACCCGAGTTTACCAAGGCCAACTACAACATGGCTTATGCGCACCTCATGTTGAAAGACCAAAACAAGGCCGAAGCATGGTTTCGCAAATACCTGGCAGACAAAGGGAGCAAGGATCCATCGCGGGTAACGGATGCCAAACTCCGCTTAGCCGATGGCTATTACCTCGACAAAGACTACGAAAAAGCGGTGGCTTACTATCGCGAGGCCATTGCCGAAGACCCACAAAACTCTGATTATGGCCTGCACCAATTGGCCATGACTTACGGGTACCAGGGCAAATTCGAAGACAAAATTTCGGTGCTGAACCAGTTGCTGGTCGAACACCCTAAATCCTCTCGGTCGTTGTTGGCCAAGTACGAGTTGGGCCGCAGCTACATGACCACCAATGAAACCGACAAGGCGATGGCCACTTTTGATGCCATCATTGCCAGCAAGCCTGAAGGTAAAAGCCGAGTGGTGAAAGATGCTTTGGTAAGCAAAGGGGTGATCTACTACAACCGCAATGATGTAGACCAAGCACTTCCCATTTTCAAAACGGTGGTGAAGGATTATCCGACTTACGAAGATTCCCGGGAAGCCATTGTTTACACCCGAAACATCTACACCCAGCTGGACCAGGTAGAAGTGTTTGAAGAATGGATCGATGGTTTGGCCTTTGTGGATTATTCTACTCAAACCCGTGATTCCATCAATTATACCGCAGCCGCCAACAAGTTTTTCGAGGGCGATTACCCGAGTGCCATGGCCAGCCTTGGCAAATACCTGGAGCGTTTTCCGAATGGCGTGTTCAAACACAGTGCGCACTACTACCGGGCCGAAATTCAATTTGACCGGGAAAATTATCAGGAAGCCCTGGCCGACTATCAGGAGGTTAACAAAATGCCCTTCAACCAGTTTTCGGAAACATCGAGCCAAAAGGCAGCGGATATCAATTTTTACTACCGCAACTACGTAGCGGCTCTGCCCAACTTTCAGCGCTTGGAAGAATTGGCCGAAAGCAAAGAGTCCATGGATGCAGCCTTGATTGGGCAGATGAATTGCCATTTTGAGCTGGACAACCATGAACAGGCACAAACCTATGCCTCCCTGGTGTTGGATACCGATGCCGAAGGTGAGGAAGACCTGGAAGCCAATACCCGTTTTATTCTCGGAAAATCCGCTTTTGAACTGGAAGATTATGCAACTGCCAAAACGCAGTTTACGATGGTGGGTACCCTGGCTCAGGATGAAAAAGCCGCAGATGCACGCTACCACCTCGCCCGGATACTTTTTATCAACGAAGAGTACCAGGCCTGCGAAGATGAAATCTACAAACTGGTGCAAGAAAAGCCCGAGTATGGATATTGGGTTGCTAAATCGCTCATTCTTTTGGCCGATAAGTTCGTGAAAGACGAAGATTATTTCCAGGCGAAAGCCACTTTGAAAAGCATCATCGACAATTACGATGGCGATGATTTGGTAACCATTGCCAACGAGAAACTGGCCGAAGCCGAACGCCTGGAAGCGGAAGCCGAAAAACCAGCACCCGCTCCTGAGTCTGACGACCTGGATTTTGGATACGACAACTTATTTGAAGAGGAAGAAGTTCCCGAAGAGGAAATCCTCGAAAGCAACAATATTGACGATTGATCATGAAGTTTGACATTCTTCGCTCCCTGGTATTCCTGGCCTTGTTGGCAGGATGGAGTACGGCAACGTTGGCTCAGGATGATATTTCGGTAGAAGATGCCGATACCATCAAAGCCAATCCAATAGTAGTTACAGGCCAAGGAAATCGATCGGTTGCTGCCCCCAAACGCATCAACGATCGCCCACAGTTGGTCAATGATGTTCCGGAAGCACCCAAGGTGAACTACCAGACGCAAAACCGGCAATTGAACCAGGAGTTTGATCCCGAACCGATCAATGCTCCACGCATGCGGGGTGTGCCGCTGCCCAATTTGTATCGCGGCCACGCCAAAGTAGGTTTGGGCAATTATGGTACTTCCATGGCAGACATACATGTGAGCAGCCTACGCTCACGAGAGAAACATTTGAATGCCCGCTACCGTCACTTTGCTTCCTCCGGGCAGTTGGATGACGTAGGTCCAAGTAATTTTTCTCAAAATCGCCTCGACCTGTTTGGAAAGAAATATTACAAAAAGCACACTTTGGGTGGTGGTTTTACCTACGATCGCAATGTGGTGCATTTCTATGGCTTCAACCCCTCCGAATTCGATACCATTTCCAAGGGTGACATCCGTCAGCGGTTTTCAAAAGTAGCCGGCGATGTGGAGTTGCAAAGTTTTTACAAAGATTCTGCGAGCATCAACCACAACATTAAGGCGCGCGGCTACAACCTCACCGATTTGTTTGAGGCCAACGAGAGCAATGTAAGGGTAGATGCTAAATTGAGCCGCTATTTCAAGCAAGAGCAGTTTGTGGTCGATCTTGGTTTTGACTACAACAACTTTAAAATGGTGGGCGATACCCAATCCAATGGCATTGTGTTCATCAATCCCAAGGTAGTGTCTCGGGGCGATCGTTGGAACCTTTCGTTGGGCATGAATGTCATGACGGAATTCGACGAGCAATCCAACTTCCACTTTTACCCCAATGCCCAGTTCCGCTACAAGGTATTGGGAGACATCATCATTCCTTACGTTGGCATTACCGGTGGGCTGTCGCGAAACAGTTTCAATTCGCTTACGCAAGAAAACCCGTTTATGGTTTCAGCCTTTGAGTTGCGCAACACCAACACCAAGTACGAATATTACGGAGGGGTGCGGGGCGCCTACAGCGCTACTACCTCATTCAATTTTCAGTTTGCCAAATCGAAGTTGGAAGACATGCACTTCTTTGTGGCCGATTCTACCAACGGTGTGAACAACCGGTTCACGGTAGTGTATGATACGGTGGTGGTAACGCACCTTAGCGGGCAAATATCGCATCAGAAAACCGACAAGCTCAACCTCTTACTACGCGCTGATTACTTTGCGTACAACATGAGCAATGAGTTCGAAGCCTGGCAGCGGCCCAACTTGAGGATAACCTTCGCCGGACGGTACCAGTTGAACCAAAAGTTGCTCTTTGAGGCCAGCGTATTTGGCATTTCGGGCATGGTGGCCAGAAGCTTTGATGCTGCCGGAGCAGAGGAGAGCTACGGGTCGGGAATTTTCGGCGATCAGCTCGATGGCATCGTGGACCTCAACCTAGGGGTTGAATACCGCTACACCGAGCGTTTAGGGGTATTTTTGAAGCTCAACAACCTGGCTTCCATGCGTTACAACCGGTGGCAAAATTACCCGACTCAGCGCTTCAATGTGCTCGGTGGTTTGAGCTATTCTTTCTGGGGAAAGTAAGTAGCTGAAAAACAGCTCTTTTGAGTGGCTCTCCTTGTTAATTAGATGTTAATAAAAAGCCTGACTTTTAGGGCTTTCCAAGCGGTTTTGGCGCTTGTCTTTGGTATATTTGCTTAGCAAATTCCAACCCTGCACTTTCTACGACATTCTATGAGTGAAGAAGCAAAAGATTTAGCTCCTGACGGCGGATATTCAGCCGATAGTATTCAGGTGCTCGAAGGCCTGGAGGCGGTTCGGAAACGTCCCGCGATGTACATTGGAGATATTGGCCCTAAGGGCCTGCATCACCTGGTGTATGAGGTGGTGGACAACTCCATTGACGAAGCCCTGGCCGGATACTGTTCTGAGATCGAAGTACACATCAATGAGGGCAATTCGATCACGGTGAAAGACGACGGTCGCGGTATTCCCGTGGCCATGCACGAAAAAGAGAAAAAGTCAGCGCTTGAAGTAGTAATGACCGTACTTCACGCCGGTGGTAAATTCAACAAGGACAGTTACAAGGTGTCCGGTGGTTTGCACGGTGTGGGGGTTTCCTGTGTGAATGCCTTGTCTACCCATTTGGAGGCGCTCGTGCACCGTGGCGGAAAGGTCTACCAGCAAGAATACGAGATTGGAAAACCACAATATGCGGTGCGGGAAATCGGTACAACCGAAATCACCGGCACCCAGGTGACCTTCCAGCCCGACGACAGTATCTTTACCCACTTAGTATATTCCTACGAAACGCTGGCCGATCGCTTGCGCGAATTGGCTTTTCTTAACAAGGGAATTCGATTGATCCTCATCGATCATCGCGAAAAAGATGAAGAAGGCAACGATCGGAAAAGTGTGTTTTACTCTGAAGGAGGCCTCAAAGAATTCGTTACTTACCTCGACGACAGCCGCGAACGCCTGATCGAAGAGCCCATCTACCTCGAAACTGACAAAGGAGCGATTCCGGTAGAAGTAGCGATGCAATACAACACCTCCTACAGCGAGAACATTCACAGCTACGTCAACAACATCAATACCCACGAAGGGGGTACTCACCTTAGCGGTTTCCGCCGGGGGCTTACCCGTACCTTGAAGAAGTACGCCGATGAATCGGGCATGCTCTCCAAGTTGAAATTCGAAATTAGTGGGGACGACTTCCGCGAAGGGCTTACTGCGGTGATCTCGGTAAAAGTAATGGAGCCTCAGTTTGAGGGACAAACCAAAACCAAGCTGGGCAACAGTGAAGCCATTGGAGCGGTAGACCAGGCGGTGAGCCAAATGTTGACCAATTACCTGGAAGAAAATCCTAAGTCTGCCAAGACCATTGTGCAGAAGGTGATTTTGGCCGCACAGGCCCGTCACGCGGCCCGTAAGGCCCGTGAATTGGTACAACGGAAAGGAGCCCTTTCCGGTGGTGGATTGCCCGGGAAACTTGCGGATTGCTCCGAGAAAGATCCTTCATTGTGCGAAATTTACCTGGTAGAGGGAGATTCGGCGGGTGGAACGGCCAAACAAGGACGTGATCGTAAGTTTCAGGCCATTTTGCCGCTACGCGGTAAGATTCTCAACGTGGAGAAAGCCATGCAACACAAAGTGTGGGAAAACGAAGAGATCAAAAACATTTATACCGCCCTTGGCTTAACCGTAGGAACTGAGGAAGACAGCAAAGCGCTCAACCTCGAAAAGCTTCGCTATCACAAGATCATCATCATGTGTGATGCCGATGTAGACGGAAGCCACATTACTACCTTAATTCTTACTTTTTTCTTCCGGCACATGATGCCGCTGATCGAACTGGGATACGTTTACATTGCTACACCACCACTTTATTTGGTGAGAAAAGGCAAAGAGGAACGCTATTGCTGGAACGACGACGAACGCGATCGCTTTGTTCAAGAGTTGAAAGGAAGCGGCAAGGAAAGTAGTGTAAACGTGCAGCGATACAAAGGTTTGGGTGAAATGAATGCAGAGCAGTTGTGGTCCACAACCATGGCTCCCGAATTCCGTACCCTCCGCCAGGTGTCCATCGAGAGTGCTGCGGCCTCCGATCATACTTTCTCCATGTTGATGGGAGACGATGTGCCCCCTCGTCGGGAGTTCATCGAGCGGAATGCCAAATACGCCAAGATCGACGTATAATACAACTACCACATATATTAAAAAAGCGGCCCAATAGCCGCTTTTTTTATGCTTTAAAATTGCCATAAAACGAAACAGCCGCCCGATTTTTCTGGCGGCTGTTTCGTTTTATCAAGTAGGGGCGGATTAGCTTCCACTAACAGCAATAGAGCCTTGGTAATGCATCGGCTTGCCGTCTTTGTCGGTAGTAACCACGGTCCAGACGTAAGTTTCGCCTTTACGCACCCGTTGGGTACTTTGCGCCAAACGGCCGTCCCACGGAGCGATTTCGGAAGTGTTGTACACCATCACCCCGCTGCGGTCGTAGATCGTCAGCTGAAAAGGAGGATGACTACTGGTAATGGCAAATGGAAACCAGTTGAGATTTTCACCATTCGGACTTGTAGGGTTGAAAGATCGAGGCGCCAACAGGTTGTAGTCAGAATATACCTGAACGTTTTCTTCCGTAACAGAGGTGCACCCGGCATCGTTCATCGCCAACACTTTTACCTGATGGGTGCCTTTGGTGTTAAAAATGTATTCTACCCGGTTGGTACCCATGAAAGTCGTTTCCTGAGTCGATAAACCTTCTTGACGAGTGCCCATATCCCACTGCAATTGAACGTTCTCGTTGGAAGTAACTTCCAAAACAGTGTAGGGGTTTCGAGTGAGATCGTCGGGCATTTTGGTGGTGATCGAAATTTGAGGGGCTTGTGCCACTTCAATGGAAAGTTCATTGGACAAGTGCTCTTCTCCGTTGACATCAATGACTTTGAGGCGAACAGCATAGGATCCAGAACGCTCAAAAGCGTGAATGGGCATTACTTCTTCTGAGGTATGGCCGTCTCCAAACTCCCAAATAAATTGACTTCCTGTTCCGGTAAGTTTAGCACTAAACGGTATAGGAGCTTGAGGACAAACAGGGCCTTCGGTACTCGAAATTTCCACGACCATTGGTTGAGGAAGGTCCGGTTGAGGGCCGTCCACAATAGGATAGTTGGAGTTGAATGAAAATACTTTAGGAGCTGTAGTAACCTGATCTGGTGCTTCTTGAACAGGCTGCGTAACCACTTCTGACGGAGCGGTGTATTGAGAAGTCGTCGTGCTTTGGCTGTGAACGGTTCTCGGCTCGCTGGAGGCTGCGAAAGTATTGGCTTCCGATTCTAAAAGAGTAGCACTGATGGTCGATGCTTCCTCTGGCGTGTTTGCGGAAGAGGAAGGGACCACGGATTCGGAAGGTTGCTCTACAAGACCAGTGCTGGTAGCATTTTCAGGAGGTGTTTGAGCAATCATTTGTGTGGAAGCGGCTGCTGGAACTTTGGCTTGTGGTAAAGTGGTGCTGTCTTCAGAGAGCATCCAGTAGGAGCCTGCGGTAAGTAGTACCGCTGCCCCGGTGGCCAGCAGCCAACCTTTTCGGCCACTCCCAACAGGAGTAGAAGAGGCATCCATCTTAGCGGAAAGCTCTTCCCAATGTGCGGGGTTGTAAGGAACCTCAAGCTGCTCGAGCGCATCTTTCATTTGGTTCTCAAACCCGGTATGATTTGTCTTAGCCATTATTGGTAATTCAAGACTTTATGAAATGCTTTTTTCAAATTCATTTTCGCTTTCGCGAGGTTCGACTTGCTGGTACCAATACTGATGCCCAACGAGTCGGAAATTTCTTTGTGACTAAGGCCTTCCAACACGTAAAGGTTAAATACTGTGCGGTAAGCCGGTGAAAGCTTTTGCACCTCCGCCAAAACACGTTTCGTTTCTATCGGAGGCCCTTCGTCATCTTCAACTGCGCCATAACCTTCTTTTTCCTGAAGGTGATCCATATAATCATCGTCCACGTGAACAAAATGATTTTTGTTCCTCCTAAAATGATCGATGGCAGTGTTCACCACAATTCTTCTTATCCAACCTTCGAAAGAACCTTTGTTGTTGTACTTGCTCATGTTTGCAAATACTTTGATGAAACCCTCCTGGAGAATGTCTTTGGCCTCGTCGGCGTCTTTAGCATACCTCAGGCACAGTCCCATCATTTTCCCATAGAAGCGTTCATAAACCTGTTGCTGACTCGCTCGGTCGCCTTGCAGGCATCCGGCGATAAGCAACTCAAATTCATGTTTACTTACAGCTCCCATCGGTCAATACAAATAGTAGACGCTAAGGCGTCAAAGAGGTTGCTTTTTTTTGCCTGTTTTTTCCAATTGGAAAATAATCATTTAAGAAGGATGGGTCAAGCCGACTTAACCCACAAAGAAATAGTCTTTGAAATGGGGGCTACCGCACCAAGGTAACGTGACCGGACACCTCTTTGGGCACACCAGCAAAATCGCGGTAACGAATGATGTAGGCATAATTTCCAGTAGGGAGAATGGTGCCGTCCTGGTTGTTGGTACCATCCCATTGGTTGGCTACATCTGTAGTGGCAAAAACCTGTTGGCCCCATCGGTCGTAGATGATCATTTCAAAGTCGGGAAACCGGCCTCTAAAACCTTCTCCAACGGGCCCGAAGGTTTCGTTCAGATCATCGCCATTCGGGGTAAATGCCTGTGGCACCCAAAAGGTGGAAATGTATTCTACGTAGAGCGAGTCGTTCACTGTATCGGTGCAGCCAAACTCATTTTCGATGGCCAACTCGATGTACTTCCAGCCCGTATCTTGATAAAATATGGAAAAATTGGACTTGGTACTGGTGCGGCCATTTCCTAAGTCCCAGTTGCGTATGAAGCTACTCCCCGATAGGTCAGTAAATTCTACCACCGGGTCTTCACTGTTTGGAAAAATCGGAAAATAATTGAAAGATGCTCTCGGATTGGGTCGGCTATTGATATAGCACGGTTTTTTCAATCGGGTAATACACCCCAGGTCGGTGGTTACCTTTAGTGTTACATCATAGCAACCCACTCCTACAAAAGCATGGGGTACTAATGGGTCATTGTCTTGTATGGTGGTGCCGTCTCCGAAATCCCAGTCGTAGGCATAGCCCGGAGGAGCAACCGAATCGGGCGAAAAGTTGACCGTGACCGGGTCACAACCTTCTAAAATGTCTGCCGAAAATTCAGGATTTTGAAAATCGCCCACGTAAATGGTTATTGTTTCCACGTCTACCGTTGAAAGGCAAGCGTCTTCTACCGTTACGGAATACGTAGTGGTCACAACCGGATTGACAAAAAAGTTGGTGCCCTGACCAAGGCCTTGGTTGAAGGTATACGTCAAGGGTTGTACCCCACCGCCAGCGGTTGCCGACAGTTCAATCACATCTCCTTTACAAATGGTATCGCTACCATTGGGCGCGGTAGAAGCCTGAATGTCTGGATATCCCCCTACTTGGATCAGAGTGAAGGCAGTTGTAGCCGGAGTGTTGCAAGCATCGGTTACCGTCACTACATATTGAGTAGTAGCATTGGGCGAAACCACATGTGCAGACCCTATGCCCAAACCGTTGTTCCAATTGTAAGTGTAGCCTCCAAACCCTCCTGTGGCAGAAGCACTAATCGTAGCAAAATCGCCCGGACATATCGTATCTACCGGAAATGGGTTGGTGGTTACTTGGATGGAAGGATAGCCTCCTACCTGCACAAAAACATTGGTGATGAAAGCAGGACTGGCACAACCATCAGTTACGGTAACTATGAACAAAGAAGGACTGGTAGGCGAAACCACAATTGGGTTACCCGTAGACCCATTGCTCCAGGTATAATTATAATTTCCGTCTCCACCGGTGGCCACCACGCTGAGGGTAGTTTGATCACCAATACAAATGGTATCATCCGCTGTGCTGGCTATAGCACCGAGAGTATCCAATACCGTTACATCAACCGTATCCAAAGGACCGCTACACCCGTTTGAATCAAAAACTTGCACGGTGTAACTGGTAGGCATTGCGGTAGTTACGTTAACGCTGGCTCCGGTTTGTCCAGTGCTCCATACAAAGGTATAAGGAGGTGTGCCTCCGCCAGCTGTGGCTGAAATGGTGTGGGTGTTGCTCACACAAACCGTAGTATCGTTGGATGCAGTGATGGTAAGCGAATCAGGTTGCGGAATGTTGACGGTATCCACGGTAGAGCAACCGTTTGCATCTGAAACGGTGACAAAATTATCGCCAAAACACAGCCCAAAATTCGTAGCAGATGTTGTGCCGTTGGCCCAGGTAAAAGTATATCCTGGTTGGCCACCCGCTGCGGAAATCGTTGCCGAACCGTCACAGTTTGTTGTGCCAAAGCAACTCACCGGTTGAATATTGCTGGAAGTCGGTATAATTTGCGGAGGTTGATTGATGGTAACATTGCCAAAAGCCACCGAACCATTTCCATCAACTACCAAAGCAGAATAAGTACCCCCTGGTAGGTTAAGTACTGAATCGGTAGGGTTAGAGCTGGTTACTTGCCGAACAATGTTGTTGTTGGCATCCCGCCAGGTAAAAAACCAAGGGCCCACTGAATTGGAAGAAGTGTCTGTTCCTGTGATGTAGCCTGTACTATCCCCAAAACAGGGGACATCGAGGGAGTCAAAGACCGGAAACAAGCAAGAAGGAGTAACCAATACTGAGTCAGAGACGGTTGTGCCATTGCAAAGTGTTGCAGTAGCATAGTAGGTGGTAGGTTGTGTTGGTGAAACGTTGATAGAGGCTGTACTGCCCACGGGTGGGCCGCCAAATCCTACCGTCCAGTTGAGGGAGCCTGGTGTATACCTCCGGCTGTCATTGGTAGCGGTCCACTGTGAATTGTTCCGTCCGGGAACTACGAAAGCTGTGGTACCCGCAATGTTGTGTAATCCTTGTGTCGCCCGATTGGGGTTGCCGGGAGGCCAGGTAAAACAGTTCGGTTTGGTGGTGATGTGGTTGTCAATAACGTTGGATCCCTCGTGCAACACAATTTGAAAAGTGCCAATGGTTCCGGTGCAACTAAACATGTACACATTATAGGAAACGACAAACATTCGGTTTGGAGCAGTTCCAATTGTTTGGTAGCGCACAAAAGGACCTGCACCACCGGTGATCGATGGGTTCCAATCTTGCCAGGGGCCGAAAATGCAGTTTTTGGGCACGTTTCCTGCGGCACTTGGAATAGCATTAACACCCCAGTTGTTTCCCCATCCGAATGCAGGAGGAGTAAACGAAATCCAACCATTGGCCGCGATGTAGCAAGTCGTGTAGGTATTACAGAAAAAATCAAAAGAGAAACCAATGGGCACTGCTCCCGAAACAGCATCATCTCCCAGGGTAAGGGCTGTTCCAGTGGTCGTTTGAGGTGCAAACGGAATCGTGGAAATAACGTAGCTGTTGGAGTTGATCGATCCCGTTACCGAAGCGGTAAGGGTAACCGTATCCGGAGGACAAAAAATCGTGTCATTGCCAACAGATATCTGGGCTATGGTTGCTAAAGGCAGTGAAAAAACCGCCAACAGGAATGGAAGAATAAAGCGTCTCATGTTTCCCGCAGAGATGGACCTAATTGTCAAACTTACAAATTCTTACCTTGAGTCATATTCGAACCAAGGTGGTTCTTTTATCATTTTCGGGTCCAATCTTGGTATGCCGATAAGATTTGGACTTCACCAGAGGAATGCACCCAATGACTCAGACGAAGCGAAAGGTAAACCGTTGCTTCTAAAGGCCGCTAAATCCTTAGCAAAATTTCCCGCCAGCCGGTTGGAATTACCTAATTTTGGCCCCCGTCAAAAATTCGATAAGTCTTTCGAAATCATTTTATAACCTAAGCACTTAACCATGAAAATTACCGTTGTCGGAGCAGGAAACGTTGGAGCCACCTGTGCCAATGTGATTGCCCACAAGGAATTGGCCAACGAAGTATACCTCGTTGATATCAAAGAAGGATTTGCAGAAGGCAAAGCACTCGATATCTGGGAGACCTCACCCATCAATCTCTATGATTCTCGCACCATTGGAGTCACCAACGATTACTCGGCTACCGCCGGATCGGATGTAGTGGTAATTACCTCTGGGTTGCCACGTAAGCCGGGCATGAGCCGCGATGATTTGATCGCAACCAACGCCGGAATCGTTCAGTCGGTGACCGAAAACGTAATGGCCACCTCTCCCGATGCTAAAATTGTCATCGTTTCCAATCCTCTGGATGTGATGACCTACGCTGCCTACCTCACCGCTAAAGTGGATAGCAAACGCGTCTTTGGTATGGCAGGTATTCTGGATACCGCCCGATACCGTTCTTTCCTGGCTATGGAATTGAACGTTTCTCCAAAAGATATTCAAGCAGTTCTCATGGGTGGCCACGGTGATACCATGGTACCACTGCCACGTTATACCACCGTGGGCGGAATTCCTGTGACCGAATTGATCGAGGACGATAAGCTCGAAGCTATTGTAAACCGCACCAAAAAAGGTGGTGGCGAAATCGTGAAGCTTTTAGGTACTTCAGCCTGGTATGCTCCCGGAGCTGCTGCTGCACAGATGGTAGAAGCCATCGTACGCGATCAACGCCGGGTATTCCCCGTCTGCGCATGGTTGCAAGGCGAGTATGGCATGAGCGACATCTACCTCGGTGTTCCGGTAATCCTCGGTAAAAACGGTATCGAGCGCATTATTGAGTTGGAATTGAACGCAGATGAGAAAGCTTTGCTCGACCAATCGGCTGAAGCTGTACGCAACGTAATGGGCGTTTTGGACAAAATGAATGCCTAATTACATTGAACAGTTTACCACTGAATCAATTATGATGGAAGGCATCCCGAAAACCGGGGTGCCTTCTTCATATATAATAAGGTAGCTTTGCAAGGTGCTACAAACCTTCTGTAAAAGACGGCTTCCCAAGGTTTTTCCAGACTTTTTGAGGAAGAACTTTAAATTGGTTTATCCGGTTTGTTATTCTATATTTGCAGGCTCAAAAAAATAACCTGACTACACTTAAAATCAGAATTCAATGCAAAACAAGAGTGCAATCTGGGCATTCACCATTCTACTGATCATCGCTTGTCTCTACCAGCTTTCCTTTAGCTTCGTGACCAGCGCAGTAGAAGACGATGCCGAAGAATTGGCATCCGAAATGGTGGATTCAGTCCGGACTGATGCCAAGGCGTTGGAAGCGATGAACATTGAAGGAGAGCTACCCGCTGCGGTGGCAGAGAGTCTCCAAACCCGATTCAATGCTCAAATTCTGAAAGATTGGAACAACAAAGAGGTTTACCCTCTCATTGGAACTACTTACCGGCAGTGTAAGAAAAACGAAATCAACCTCGGACTAGACCTTCAGGGCGGCATGAGTGTGACCCTGGAAGTGGCCGTGGAAGATATGATCGTAGCGCTTTCCAAAGAAGATCAATCAGAAGAATTTCAAAAGGCGCTGCAATTAGCGAAAGAAATGAAAAAAGGAAGTGATGATGATTTCACTACCCTTTTCGCAGCAGCTTGGGACGAAGTATCACCCAGCGGAAGTTTGGCTCCTATCTTCCACAAACGGGGCAACCAAGAGAAGTTTCCACGCGAAGCCAGTAACGAGCAAATTCTTTCCACTATTCAAGAGGAAGCTGAAGAAGCTGTAAAACGTACCGAGCAGGTATTGCGCAAGCGGATTGATAACCTTGGAGTAGTACAACCCAAGATTCAGCGTTTGAGTGGTTCAGGTCGCATCATTATTGAACTACCCGGTGTTAAAGACACTGAGCGGATCAAGAAAATTTTGGAAGGTACTGCTAAGTTGGAGTTTTGGGAAACCTACACCAACAACCAGCGGATGTACAATGCCTTTAATGAGGTGGATGTATTGTTGGCAAAAAGGTTGTATCCCAATGCGAACAAGAATGAAGAAGCTTCCACGGTGGCTGATTCAGCCGACTCGGCTAATGTTGACCCTGCGGCAACCGTAGCAGCGGTTGAAGAGGAACCAGCACCAGAGACTGAACCACAAGTAGCGGATATCAATGAGTTTGATTTTGAATCTGATTCAACGGTTGGTGGTGATTCTGCTATAGAACTCTCTACCGCTGATATCGACGACTTGTTGGAGACACAGGATACCCTACAAGATCAAAATTCTTCTGTTGATCCTACCAAGAATCCTTGGTTTGCTATTTTCTCTCCAAACCTAATTCCAAACCAGGAAGTACAGGGCGGATACTCTTTTGGTCGTGGTCCAATTTTAGGATACGTAAAAGAGTCTGACAGAGAGAAATTCTACGAGTACATAGATCGCGAGGATGTTCAACGTATCCTTCCGAAGAGGGCAAAATTTTTCCTTTCGGCTAAGCCTACTGCTCCTGATGCCAAAGTACGCTTCTATTCTGTTTATGCGGCTAAGGTGACCAACTCCGATGGCAAAGCTCCATTGGAAGGTGACGTAATTACCAACGCCTTTGTAGACCAAAGTCAGCTTGGTGAGCCGGAAGTAGTGCTCATTATGAATGGTGATGGTGCTTCTACCTGGGCACAGCTCACTGGTGATAACATTGATAGTAACATTGCCATTGTTCTTGATGATCTGGTATATTCAGCACCTACTGTAAATGGTGCAATTACTGGTGGTCGTTCTAACATTTCCGGCCAGTTTTCGCCTGAAGAGGCAGAGGACCTTGCTAACATTCTGAAAGCAGGTAAACTCGAAGTAGAGTCACGCATCATTGAAAGCCAGGAAGTAGGGCCATCCTTGGGCCAGCAGTCGGTGAGTAACGGTCTTTGGTCATTCATCATCGCTCTGATCCTTGTACTCATTTACATGGCATTCTACTACGCCCGTGCAGGAGTAGTCGCTGACATTGCACTGTTCGCCAACATGTTCTTCATCATTGGTGTACTCGCTTCTTTAAATGCAACGCTTACCTTACCGGGTATCGCCGGTATTGTGTTGACCATTGGTATGTCGGTAGATGCCAACGTACTCATCTATGAACGGATTCGGGAGGAACTATCCGCCGGTAAAGGTTTGCGCCTTGCCATTGTAGACGGTTATAACAATGCCTATAGCTCCATCATCGATGCCAACCTCACCACCTTGTTGACAGGTATTGTATTGAGTGTGTTTGGCACCGGCCCGATCAAAGGTTTCGCTACGACACTGATCATTGGAATTCTTACTTCGTTGTTCTCTGCCATTTTCATTACTCGTTTGGTATTCGAGTGGCAACTGCAACGCAAGAAAACCATCGACTTTGCCACCAAGGCTACCAAAGGCGCTTTCAAAAACCTCAACATTGCTTTCATTCCTCGCAGAAAAATGTTTTACCTGATTTCAGGGATCATCATTGCGGGTGGTGTAGCTTCTATGGCTTATAAAAGCTTAGACTACGGAGTAGATTTTACCGGTGGTCGAACCTACGTATTGAAATTTGAGCAGGAAGTACCCGATACTCAGCCATTGAAAGATGCGCTGGCGTCTGTTTTCCTCGACAAGGCAGGGAACAAACAAGAGCCAGAAGTAAAATCCTACGGTAGCAGTTACCAGTTTCAGATTACCACCAATTACATGATGGATTCTGAGATTACAGGTAGTGAAGCAGATTCGACTGTTCGAGCGGCATTGATGACAGGTACTGAGACCATCGGCAATCCGTTTACGGTGGAAAGCTCTTCTAAAGTAGGTGCTACAATTGCAGATGATATTCAAACCGCTGCTATTTGGTCAGTTCTTTTCTCCTTGGCCATTATCTTCCTCTACATTTTGTTCCGCTTTAAGCACTGGCAATATGGATTGGGTGCATTGGTCGCTATGTTCCACGATGTATTGATCGTACTTTCCATCTTCTCCATCTTCCACGGTATTCTACCGTTCTCGATGGAAATTGATCAGGCCTTTATTGCTGCTATATTGACTGTAGTAGGGTATTCCATCAACGATACGGTGGTGGTGTTCGACCGGATTCGTGAATACCTGGGTATCTACAAACGGAAAGAGTACAACGAAGTCGTAAATAGCGCATTGAACAGCACCTTGAGTCGTACCATCAATACCTCGCTGAGTACTTTCTTTGTATTGCTGATGATTTTCCTCTTTGGAGGAGCAGTAATCAAAGGATTTGTATTTGCCTTGATGGTAGGTGTAATTGTAGGAACTTATTCCAGCTTGTGTGTAGCCACTCCTATTGTATTGGACTTTAACCGCAAAAAGGCGGTCGATAAATAACACTTTTCTTCTATTTACAAGAAGGTGAAGCCCTTCCGGATAAACCGGAGGGGCTTTTCATTTTTTTGAGGCATCTTTGTACCATGGCCAATGGACTTTTGTTGTTTATCGGAACCCCTGAACTGATCATTGTGATGCTGGCAGTACTCTTGCTGTTTGGGTCAAAACGCATTCCTGAATTTGCCCGTGGGCTTGGTAGGGGCATTCGTCAGTTCAAAGATGCTACTCAGGACATTCAAGACGATATCTTGGATTCGGCCCGAAGCATTGAGCGGGAAGCCCGCATGAAAGACAAGAAGGACGAGAGCTGAAACAACCCCACGTACTAATTTTCTAGTTCCCCCCATATGGATTATTTCCTGTTGATTGCCGGACTTGCGGTGCTGGTGCTTAGTGGGGAAGTATTGGTGAAAGGAGCGGTGGGGATTGCCCTTAGGTTGCGCATTTCTACACTTGTGGTAGGCATGACCGTGGTAAGCTTTGGTACTTCGGCACCCGAGCTATTGGTGAGCTTGCAAGCCTCGTTATCTGGCAATCCGGCAATTGCCATTGGAAATGTAGTAGGCTCTAACATTGCCAACCTTGCCTTGGTATTGGGCCTCACTGCTTTGGTGCTTCCATTACCCGTGGAGCGGGATTCGCTTCGAATCGACTGGCCGGTAATGATGTCTGCCACCATCCTCTTGATTCTATTCATTTTTAACGGTACGGTCAACCGAATAGAGGGAGGCCTTCTCTTTGGGCTATTGATCCTCTTTACGGTTTGGCTGATCAGGAGGTCGCGAAAAAATGCCAAATCTTCGGATGAAAATGAAGCGGAACCGCCACCGCTTTGGCATTTGTTTCGAGACCTTGGCCTGGTGGTTTTAGGATGTGTGGGCCTGGTGTTTGGTGCAGATTGGCTGTTGGAAGGCGCGGTAAACATTGCTGAATCATACGGGGTGAGTAAGCACGTAATTGGTGTCACCATTGTAGCATTCGGAACCAGTGTTCCCGAATTGGTCACCTCTTTGGTCGCGGCTTTCCGAAAGCAAAGCGACATTTCTATCGGCAACCTGGTTGGTAGCAACCTATTCAACATCATGGCTATTTTGGGGATCACCGCAATGGTAAAGGACATTCCGGTTGAGGAAATCGTGATACAACGCGACATTTGGTGGGTATTTGGGGTTTCTCTTTTGTTATTGCCGCTTATGCTTATCGGTCGCAAAATTGGACGATGGCAGGGCATTTTGCTTTTCTCCATTTATATCGCTTACCTATTAATGCAGGTTTTTTCAGTATAACCCTTTTTATAATGGGGGTGCTTTCTTTTTTTTAATAAAAAATTAAAGAATGCGCTGAAATTTCAGGGGGTTTGTTGGTAAAAAGTGCAAAATTTTGAGAGTCGACCCCTAGAAAAGGTTACTTTTGCTTTGAATTTTCTTTTTTTAGCAAAAAACACTTACGATCCATGTCTACGTTTCGTTTTCGTGCCCTTGAGGCCACTCTCTCCCGCCAACCGGTAGAAACCACGGCTCCTGCTGAGTTGATATCTGATTACTTCGGGGAAAATGTATTCAATCAAAAATCCATGATGGAATTTTTGACGGAAGAAGCTTATGAAAGTGTGATGGAAGCCATCGAGCAAGGCACCCGGATCGACCGAAAAATTGCCGATCAAGTTGCCTCTGCCATGAAAGCTTGGGCACTGTCGAAAGGAGCTACCCACTACACCCACTGGTTCCAGCCTTTGACCGGACGTACCGCTGAAAAGCACGATTCATTCTTCGATCCAGTAGGCAATGGTCGTTCCATCGAGCGTTTTGAAGGAGATCAATTGGTGCAGCAAGAGCCGGATGCTTCCAGTTTTCCAAATGGAGGTATCCGCAACACTTTTGAGGCTCGGGGTTACACCGCTTGGGATCCTACCTCACCGGCTTTTATCATGGGCGGTACTCTTTGCATTCCAACCGTTTTTGTGGCCTACACTGGCGAAGCCCTGGATTATAAAGCTCCGTTGTTAAAAGCCCTTGGAGCCGTAGATGAAGCTGCAGTAGAGGTCTGCAAGTTTTTTGATAAAAACGTAACCAAGGTAAACGCGACCCTGGGTTGGGAACAAGAATACTTTCTGGTAGATGCTGCGCTTTTCAATGCACGGCCTGATCTGGTGTTGACTGGCCGCACCTTATTTGGGCATAGCTCTTCGAAGGGACAACAATTGGACGACCACTATTTTGGTTCCATCCCAGATCGGGCCGCGGCCTTCATGCGCGATTTTGAAGCAGAAGCCCTGCGCCTGGGCATTCCGGTGAAAACCCGTCACAATGAGGTGGCACCCAACCAATTCGAATGTGCTCCTCTTTTTGAAGAGGCCAACCTGTCTGTAGACCACAACCAGTTGGTGATGGATGTGATGGAAAAAACGGCCAGTCGACACAACTTTAGGGTCCTGTTGCACGAAAAGCCCTTCGCAGGGATGAACGGTTCCGGAAAGCACAACAACTGGTCTTTAGCTACCAATACGGGGGTTAACCTGCTAAGTCCGGGCAAGACACCCAAGACCAACCTGCGCTTTTTAACCTTTTTTATCAATACCATCAAAGCAGTACACGATCACGCAGATTTGCTGCGGGCCTCCATCGCCAATGCAGGTAACGATCACCGATTGGGCGCTAACGAAGCGCCACCCGCCATCATTTCCATCTTTATTGGTTCACAATTGACCAAAGTGCTCAATGATCTCGAAGCAGAGGTAAAAGGTGGTAAAATGACCCCCGATCAGAAAACCGACTTGAAACTGCGCGTAGGCCGCATTCCTGAAATCCTGTTGGACAACACCGACCGCAACCGTACTTCTCCATTTGCCTTCACCGGCAACAAATTTGAGTTCCGTGCAGTGGGTTCTACTTCCAACTGCTCTTCGGCAATGACCGCTTTAAATACCATCATTGCCAAGCAACTGCAGACCTTTAAAAAGGATGTAGATGCTATTATTCAGCGCGATAAGGTAAAGAAAGATGAAGCCATTTTTCAAGTACTACGGGAATACATTGTATCCTCAAAAAACATTCGCTTTGAAGGCAACGGCTATTCTGACGATTGGGTAAAAGAAGCAGAAAAAAGAGGTTTGTCTAACGTAAAAACCACTCCTTATGCCCTTGGAGCTTATTTGAAAGAGGAAGTACTGTCTCTTTTCGAAGAGTTCAACATCATGAGTAGGGTAGAGGTAGAAGCACGGCACGAAATCAATCTGGAGAACTACCAGATGAAAATCCAGATCGAATCTCGGGTCATGGGTGATTTAGCCATCAATCATTTTTTGCCCTCCGCCCTCCGTTACCAGAATCAGTTGATTGAAAACGTTCAGGGGCTTATTGCTGTCTTAGGCGAGGAAGCCGGGCGCGAAGCTGGGGCCGCTTCCATTTCGTTGATCAAAGAAGTTTCAGAAAGGGTGAATACCATTCGCAAAGCTGTTCACGACATGACTGAGGCGCGAAAGAAAGCCAATGCGATTGAAGATATGGAAGCCAAATCCAAATCTTACTGCGATGCCGTGATTCCTTTTTTTGAAATCATCCGTTACGAAATCGATAAATTAGAATTGATTGTGGAAGATGACCTCTGGCCACTTCCCAAATACCGCGAAATGTTGTTTACCCGATAAATTGGGGATGACGCTATAGTTATTACAAGGGGTAGGTTCTTTGAGGATCACCCCTTTTTTTATTCCCCAATGACTAAGATTTCGCGTTCCGACTGCATTTTCATGGAAGAGCATCGCCCTGCCGTTTCGAACATTTATCAATCGTAAAATAGTGTATCGGTCAGTGTAACTTTTAGCAACGGAACAGTTATGAGAGCGAAAGTCAACTGGAAAGAGAGAGATCAGTCGCGCAGAATAGAGGAATGCAAGGCAGAGAGAGGTAGCCAAAAAAACCGGTTAATTGGCCAAAAGAAGGCGATTCGTCCCTTAAAAACCAGCTTTGATATGAATAAAATAATTAGTTAATTTGCTAACCCCTTGAAATTTAGAATTGCGATTCAAGAGGGTTTTTAATCCCTGCAAAACCATGAAATTAATGAGAACCATTGCCGTTCTGTTTCTGGCCTTCGGTGTTAGTTTTACCTCCTTTGCCCAGAAGGATTTAACCAAAACCGCCGAACTTGCGTTTGAAAGCGAGTCCTACTCTGATGCCATTCTTCTATTTAAGAAGGCATATACCAAAGAAAAAGATTCGAAGAAAAAGGGAGAGATCCTTTTTAATATCGCCGAATGTTACCGGAACATTCAAGACCCTAAACAAGCCGAAGTATGGTATAAAAAAGCCATCAAATTCAACCATCCTGATCCATTGGCCAACCTCTACCTGGCGGATGTGATTAAAAGTCAAGGCCGCTACGATGAAGCCATCGTTGAATACCAAAAGTACAAGGCCAAAAATCCGGGCGACCCACGTGGTGATAGCGGAATCAAATCTTGTGAAATGGCTTCCAAGTGGGAGGAAGAAAAAGACAAATCAAAATACAAAGTGGAGAATGAGGTATTGCTCAACTCCAAAGAGTTTGACTTCTCTCCAACTTTTGCCGATAAGAAAAACAACGCTGTGATTTTTACCTCCTCCCGCCAAGGTTCTACCGGTGGCGGAGACGATGGTGTAACCGGTCAAAGTTTTACCGATCTTTTTTACTCAGAACGTGATAAGCGCGGTAAATGGAGTGTTCCTGAACCTTTGAATACCACTATCAATACGGCTGGAAACGAAGGTTCGGCGGCTTTGAATACCCGTCGTAACTTCATCTACTTCACGCGCTGCGAAGCGCAAAACAAAAAGCAGTTGGTTTGCCATATTTATGGTGCCAAAAAACAAGGTAGACTGTGGGCAGAGCCAACACAAATAGAATTTGAAGACGATTCGCTGAAGAAAGTGCACATGGGACACCCTTGTCTTTCTAAGGACGACATGGTGATGATTTTCGCTACTGACGCTCTTGGCGGTCAGGGAGGGAAGGATTTATTTTACAGCACTTACGACAAGAAAGCCAAGAAATGGTCTAATCCAGTTAACCTGGGCCCTGAGATCAATACCTCAGGCCATGAAATGTTTCCATTCCTACGCCCTGACGGTACTTTGTTTTTTGCTTCGGATGGTCATATCGGCATGGGAGGCTTAGACATCTTCAGTGCTGCTTCTACCGGTAAGAATGCATGGGGCAAGCCTGAAAACATGAAATCGCCCATCAATTCGCCTGCCAACGATTTCGGAATCATTTTCGAAGGCAATAAAAACCGTGGTTTCCTTACTTCTGACCGGAAAGACTCGCGCGGTGCAGACGACATTTACCAATTCTATCAACCACCTACCATTTACATCCTTCAGGGAACTGTAACAGATGTAGAAACCAAAAAGCCTTTGGTTGGCGCCAAAGTTACGCTTGTTGGAACCGATGGCTCTTCGGTAGAAGCGGTTACTGACGAGTTGGGCTTTTACATGTTTGATAAAAAGGAAGGAACAAACGATCGTTTCCTTTCCGAAAACACAGCCTATACCATTGAAGTCTCCAAAGAGGGCAGCGATCCTGGTTATTTGAATGCCAAAGGGCAAGAAACCACCGTAGGGGTGGCAAAGTCCACCACCTTTGTGCACGACTTCGGCTTGCAACCTTTCTCGGATGAGATTACCTTCCCCAAGGTTTTATACGACCTTGGCAAATGGGACTTGCAAGTAAATGATTCGGTTAATTCAAAGGACTCTCTCAACTTCTTGTACCAAGTGTTGGTAGACAACCCCAACATTGTGATCGAGCTATCAGCACATACTGACTCTCGGGGTGGTGATAAAGCCAACGAAACGCTATCTCAAAAGCGTGCACAGAGTTGTGTAGATTACCTCGTAGAGAAGGGAATTCCAGAAGATCGCATGAAGCCGCAAGGTTATGGTGAGCGTTCACTTAAAATTACTGACGAAACTATTGCTGCACTGCCAACTGTGCAAGAGCGCGAAGCTGCTCACCAAGAAAACCGGCGAACAGTATTTAAAGTATTACGAGACGACTATGTACCCAAACCTGCTGCTCCCGCCGAGGGAACTGAAGGTGGTGACACAGAAGGTTCAGACGGTTAGGGCTGGAAGCAGATTCTGTTTCTTTGCCCGGATAACCACACAATAAATTGTAATCCAGAGGCATCCCCATTTTGGGGATGCTTTTTTATTTCGACCATGTCAGAAGGACTTAAATACGATGCTCGGGGCGTTTCAGCCGATAAGTCAGAAGTACACGAGGCCATCAAACACCTTGATAAAGGGGTTTTTCCCAATGCATTTTGCAAAATCTTACCGGACATAGCGGCAGGAGACGACAGTTACTGCAACATCATGCACGCCGATACCGCGGGCACAAAAACCTCGCTGGCCTATTTGTATTGGAAAGAGACCGGCGACCTTTCTGTTTGGAAAGGCATCGTTCAGGATGCTCTGGTAATGAACTTAGACGACTTGATCTGTGTAGGAGCAACCGACAACATTATCATGTCCTCCACTATTGGGCGCAACAAGCACCTCATTCCCGGAGAAGTAGTTTCTGCACTTATCAATGCCACTTCCGAGTTCATTAACGACATGCGCGAATGGGGCATTGGTATGTCGCTGGCGGGGGGAGAAACCGCAGACGTTGGCGATATCGTGCGCACCCTCGATGTGGGCTTCACAGCTTTTGTGCGTATGCCTCGGGCAAAAGTGATCGACATGCAGGTGCAGCCGGGAGATGTGATTATTGGCCTTGCCTCTTTCGGACAATCGGCCTATGAATATGACTATAACGGGGGAATGGGCAGCAACGGCCTGACCTCTGCCCGGCACGATGTGTTGGCCCACGACCTTGCTGCTAAATATCCTGAAAGCTTCGATCCTAACACCCCACGGGATTTGGTGTATGCCGGAGGCCGCAGCCTGACAGAAGCAGAAAAGACAACCGGTATTCCAGTAGGGAAACTCATTTTAAGCCCTACAAGAACTTATGCTCCGGTAATTGCCGCAATGCTCAAGGAGCACCGTGAGCGCATTCATGGCATTGTGCATTGCAGTGGAGGAGCACAAACCAAGGTGATGAAGTTTGTACAGAACCGGCACATCATTAAAGATCAATTGTTTGGCATTCCCCCCCTTTTCCAGTTGATCCAAAACGAATCCAAAACCGATTGGAAAGAAATGTACCAGGTGTTCAACATGGGGCATCGAATGGAACTCTATGTACCCGCTGAAATTGCAGAAGAGTTGATGGCCATTTCCAAGTCGCTGAGTGTAGACGCCCAAATTATCGGTAGGGTAGAGGAAGCCAGCGAAAACCGGCTCACCATTGAGAGTCCTTATGGCTCATTCATTTATTAAACATTGCCGTTATGATCCATCAACTGGAAGCCATTAAGGAGCGCTGGGGAGAGGTGAGTAAGCTCATCGTTGATCCAGATGTCATTGCGGACATGAAACGCTATGTGAAGCTCAACAAAGAGTACAAAGACCTTGGAGCCATCGTAAAAGCGTATGAGGTGTATGCCAATGTGTTGGAAAACATCGACTCTTCTAAAGCCATGTTGGAAGAAGAGACGGATCCTGAATTCCGGGAAATGGCGCGGCAGGAACTGGATGAGTTGACTACCAAAAGGGAGACGCTCGAATCTGAGATTCGGATCATGTTGATTCCCAAAGATCCTGAAGACACTAAAAACGCAGTGATGGAAATTCGGGCCGGAACCGGAGGCGATGAAGCCAGTATTTTTGCGGGCGACTTGTATCGGATGTATACCCGTTTTTGCGAAGGCCGCGGCTGGCGCACCGAATTGGTAGATTACACCGAAGGAACTTCAGGAGGCTATAAGGAAATCATTTTCAACGTAACCGGTGAAGACGTTTACGGAGTATTGAAATACGAAGCTGGTGTACACCGGGTCCAACGGGTACCACAAACGGAAACCCAAGGGCGTGTACATACTTCTGCGGCTACAGTGGCGGTTCTTCCCGAAGCCGACGAATTCGACATCGAATTGAAGGCCGAGGACATCAAGCGCGATGAGTTCTGTTCATCAGGACCAGGCGGGCAGTCGGTGAATACTACTTATTCTGCTATTCGGCTTACCCACCTGCCCACCGGGATTGTGGTGCAGTGCCAGGACCAAAAATCGAAGCTGAAAAACCTCGACAAAGCGATGGGGGTGCTTCGTTCACGGATTTATGAAATGGAGTTGGCCAAGCGCAATTCGGAAATTGCTGCCAAACGGAAATCGATGGTCTCAAGTGGCGACCGCTCGGCAAAGATTCGCACTTACAACTATCCTCAAGGACGGGTAACCGATCACCGCATCAACCTTACCCTTTATAACCTGGGTGCTATTATTGACGGTGATATCAATAAGATCATCGAAGAACTACAGCTGGTGGAGAATGCTGAAAAGCTCAAAGAGGGAAGCTTGTTGGCAGAAAATTAAGTGTGATGAACCGTGAAGAACTTTTTTCCCGAATTCGGGAAAAGCAATCATTTTTGTGTGTAGGGCTGGATTCTGACATCCACCGTTTGCCCAGGCACCTGCTGAATAGTGAAGATCCAGTGTTTGAGTTTAATCGGCAAATTGTGGAGGCTACTGCAGATTTGTGTGTTTCCTACAAGCTCAACATCGCCTTTTACGAAAGCCAGGGAGCAAAAGGGTGGAAGAGCCTGGAACGCACGCTGGAAATCTTACCTCAAGACACTTTTATCATTGCTGATGCCAAACGGGGCGACATCGGGAACACTTCGCGGCTCTACGCCAGTGCCTTTTTCGAAAACCTTGATTTTGACTCTGTAACGGTGGCTCCCTACATGGGTGCCGATTCTGTTACTCCTTTTTTGGATTACGAGGGCAAATGGGTTATTCTTTTGGCCTTGACATCAAATCCAGGTTCCAACGACTTTCAACAATTGGAGTTGAAGGATGGAAGTCCGCTGTATCATTCAGTAATCCAGACCTCTGCCGGATGGGGAAGTCCGGATCAATTGATGTACGTGGTAGGAGCTACACGCGGAAGCGGTATTGGTGAGGTCCGCAATTTGGCGCCAGAACACTTCTTTTTGGTGCCGGGAGTAGGTGCCCAAGGCGGTAGCCTGGAAGAAGTGGCGCAATACGGATTTAATGACCATTGTGGTATTTTGGTGAATAGCTCCCGAGGAATCATTTTTGCCAGTGAAGGTGAAGACTTTGCCGAGGCGGCAAGGCAATCGGCCCAGCAATTGCAACAGCAGATGAAGCAGCTTTTGCACGACCGCGGATTGGTGTAAGCCAGTTCTCCCGGTAAAAGCCTACCTTTAGGTTCCCCCCCCGCATGCTGTTTATTTATGACGGAGGCCTTTCTGCAATATGTCTGGCGCTTCGGGCTATTTGATAATCGTCAACTGACCACATCGGCTGGTCGTACCATCGAAATCATTGCCCTGGGCGACTTGAATACCGATGCCGGACCCGATTTTTTCAATGCTCAAATCAGGCTTGGAGAAACACACTGGGTGGGTAATATCGAAATACACCTCAAAAGCAGCGATTGGGCGAAACATCGCCATCACCAGGATTCGGCCTACAACAACGTGATATTACACGTAGTGGAAACCTCTGACGGTGAAGCTAAAACTGAGAATGGGAGAACGCTTCCCGAGGTGGCAATTGGTCAACGGATTCGCAAAGATGTTTTGTCCAATTACCGCAACATGCTCGAAAATGGCCAGTGGGTGGCTTGTCAGCCGCGGCTTCAGGAGGTGGAACCACTTTTGGTCAACACCTGGGTCACACGCATGGTAATTGAACGTTTGCAACGCAAATCGGCAATTATTGAGCGACTGCTCGACCGTAATCAGCAAGACTGGGCGGAGGCGTTTTACCAAATCCTGGCGCGTAATTTTGGTTTCAAAACCAATGCTGAGCCATTTGAGCAGTTGGCCAGAAGCCTCCCATTCAAATACCTTGCCCGGCATCGAGATGACCCTTTCCAGTTGGAAGCCTTAATCTTTGGACAAGCCGGCATGTTATCTGGTGCGCCAAAAGATGATTATCAGCGCCAACTTCAAGGGGAGTACCATTACCTGCAACACAAATACGACTTGCGGCCCTTAGAAGTGAGGCAGTGGAAGTTTGCCCGTCTGCGCCCTTCTAATTTCCCTTCCGTTCGCCTTGCACAGTTTGCCCAACTCATTCATTTATGGGATGCCATGTTTTCCAAAGTGTTGGAAGCTCCAAGACTATCGGATTTGGAAACGATATTCCAAATTAAAGCCGGAGCCTACTGGGACACGCACTATCATTTTGGACGTACCAGTCGAAAGCAAGTGAAACGTATCGGAAAGATGTCGGTTCACAACCTGTTCATCAATACTGTGGTTCCTTTTCTGTTCACCTATGGGCGTCATCGGGGGAAACCAAGCCTGGAAGAACGCGCCTTGGCGTGGTTGGAACTGTTGCCTTCGGAAAACAACACGATCGTGAGAGGGTGGCAAGATATTGGAGTAGGAGCGAGGTCCGCTTTCCGCTCTCAGGGCCTTCTGGAACTGAAAAGCAACTATTGCAATCGGAAAAATTGTGTAAATTGCAGCATCGGTAACCGTTTGCTCAAATCACCCCATGATCGATAGGATACAAGCCTTCTTCGAAAAGCAGGCCTTTGGCGTTTGCGGCTGGCTAGGTGATAAACTTGGCATCAAGACTTCGCGCATACGCCTTTATTTTATCTACTTATCGTTCATTACACTTGGCTCGCCCCTGATCCTTTATCTGATACTCGCTTTTTTGCTGGAACACAAAGATCTTTTCAAGCGGAAACGCAAAACCTTCTGGGAGCTATAACCGGCCTACGTGTTATTTAATCTCAAATACTTTAAGGAAATCTACATTGCCTTAGGCTTGTTGCTAGGGGTAATCTTGATGGGGTCTATCGGCTTTGTGCTGGTAGAAGACTATACCTTCGATCAGGCCTTTTACATGACCGTAATTACCGTTTCTACGGTGGGGTTTGGAGAGGTTTTTGGCGAAATGTCTTCCCTTGGGCGGGTTTTCACCTGCTTTATGATAATTGTCAGTTTTGGTATTTTCGCCTATGCCGCTACTTCGATAACGCGCTATCTGGTTACCGGACAGTACCGCTACTATTTCAGAGACTATAAAGTGAATCAGGAAATCAAAAAATTGCAAAACCACGTCATCGTATGTGGTTATGGGAGGAACGGAAAACAAGCGATCAAAACCCTGGAAGCCCACGGTATGCCATTTATCGTGATGGAAGACCGAGAGGAGATCATTGAAGAGCTACGCAGAGAATCTTCCAAAATTCCATACATCATGGGGGATGCAACGCTGGAAGAAAACGTAGTTCTGGCAGGGGTGATGCGGGCCAAGGCCATCATTACTACCCTTCCCAAAGACAGTGATAACCTATTTGTAGTGCTCACGGCGCGTGAGTTGAACAAAAAGATCACCATCATTAGTCGGGCATCACAAGACAATTCGGACAAAAAGTTGAGAATTGCCGGAGCCAACAATGTCATTATGCCCGATAAAGTGGGTGGAGCTCAAATGGCTTCTTTGGTGGTTACACCAGATGTAGTAGAGTTTATCGATCACCTGTTTGTGCAAGGTCCTGGAAAAATCAACCTGGAAGAGATCACATTTCGCAACATTCCTTCAGAAATGCAGTACAAGACCTTTCGGGAGCTGGAATCCAAGTACCGGACTGGGGCCAGTTTGGTAGGGTGTAAGTTGCCGAATGGAGAAATCATCGTCAACCCAACAAAAGACCTCGAACTGGTACCCGACTCAAAGCTATTTGTATTGGGTACAACGGAACAAATCCAACGCCTGAACCAAATTCTGTTAGGTCTGAACTAATGGCAAACGAAGCATCCACCACCAAAATATTGATTACCGGAGCCAATGGAATGCTGGGCCAAAAATTGGTCTATGCGGGGCTTCAAGATCCCAATCTCGATATCATAGCTACCGGGAGATGTCCCAACCGATTGGTGCAAACTCAAGGGTATACTTACCTGGAAATGAGCATTACCGATAGTGAGCGAGTACATGCGGTTTTTCAAGAGCATCGCCCGGATGTGGTGATCAACTGTGCCGCAATCACTCAGGTTGATTACGCGGAAGAAAATCCGTCAGAGTGCTGGCGGGTGAACGTAGATGCTGTAAAAATCCTTCTGAAAGCCACTGCAGCAGTAAGTGGAAAGTTTATTCAGGTATCTACCGACTTTGTGTTTGATGGCACGCAAGAGCCTTACCGGGAAACCAGTGTGGTTAATCCCGTCAATTATTACGGTAAATCCAAGGCGGAGGCAGAAAAACTGGTTCGCAAATCGGGCTTAGCGTTTGGCATCGTTCGAACGATCTTAGTATACGGGGTAACCGACCACCTGAGTCGGTCCAACGCTGTGTTGTGGGCCATTCGTTCGCTTCGGGAAGGGAAGGCCATTCGAGTAGTGGAAGATCAGTTCCGAACCCCCACCTTAGTGGAAGATTTGGCCGCAGGAATCTTAGCAATTGTTCGGCGGAACAAAAAGGGTACTTTTCATATTGCTGGCAAAGACCGTATGAGCATTCATCAACTGGTTATAGCCGTGAGCGAAGCGTTTGGTTTAACCAACGATGCTGTAACACCAGTAGCCACCGCCAGTCTCAACGAACCCGCTCGCAGACCACCATGCACCAGCTTCGATTTGTCGAAGGCGAAAGAGCACCTCGACTTTGAGCCCCGTAGTTTTTCGGAAGGGCTACAATTGGTAGCCCAACAATTGGAAAAAATAACGGCTCAGCCTTAAGCCTTAGCTAATTTTTCTATCTTGGTTGCCTCTACCAAGGCATTTCCTGATGAATAGATTTGTTGTAGCCATTTTACTTGGCCTGTTACCTGTTTTTTCTTTTGCTCAAGATGCCGCTGACAGCCTTGCACAAGTAAATGAACCGGTCAAAGAAGCGACCATTGACGATAAGATCAATGCCATCTTTCAGCCGGTAACCGATGCTGTAAATACTGTCATTTTCTTCAATGCCTTTAAGTACAATGGCTCCGGAGTGCCCTTCGTATTGGTGTGGCTGATCGTAGGAGCACTGTTTTTCACTGTTTTCATGCGTTTCGTCAATGTCATGGCTTTCAAGCACGCCATTGATGTAGTTCGAGGCAAATTCGATAATCCGAATGACGAAGGTGAGGTATCCCACTTCCAAGCACTTACGGCGGCCCTATCCGGCACGGTAGGAGTAGGAAATATAGCAGGTGTTGCGGTAGCCGTTTCATTGGGTGGTCCCGGAGCTACATTTTGGATGATTCTGGCCGGTTTATTTGGTATGTCCTCCAAGTTTGTGGAATGTACGCTCGGACTGAAATATCGGAAAACCAATCCTGATGGTTCCGTCTCTGGTGGCCCGATGTACTATTTAAGTCGCGGGCTGGCGCAAATGAACATGGGCGGCCTGGGAAAAGTACTTGGAGCATTGTTCGCAGTGGCCTGTATTGGTGGGTCTTTTGGTGGAGGCAACATGGTTCAAATCAATTCTGCTACTTCACAGTTAGTGAGCGTAATGGGCGGAGAAGGTAGCTTTTTGGATGGCCGTGGATGGATTTTCGGAATCCTGATGGCTGTAATTGTTGGCTTCATCATCATTGGCGGAATCAAAAGCATTGTAAAAGTAACCGACAAAGTAGTCCCCTTTATGGTAGGCATCTATATTTTAGGTGCTCTTGTGGTCATTTTTGGAAATATTACTGAAGTACCTGGTGCCTTCGCAGCTATTTTTAAAGGAGCCTTTGCTCCAGAAGCCATGTACGGTGGCTTAGTGGGAGTATTGATTTTGGGATTCAAACGGGCAGCATTCTCCAACGAAGCCGGAATTGGATCGGCTTCTATTGCACACTCGGCCGCTAAAACCGATGAGCCGATAAGTGAGGGAGTAGTGGCCTTGCTGGAGCCTTTCATTGATACTGTCGTTATTTGTACCATGACCGCTTTGGTGATCATTATCAGTGGATATGGAGATTATTCACCCGAACAAGCGGTTGGAGGAGATTTGGAGCCCATTCTGTTGACCTCCTCTTCTTTTGCCAAAACCATGTCTTGGTTCCCGGTCATTCTTTCGGTATCGGTCATTCTTTTTGCTCTTTCCACCATGGTATCCTGGTCTTATTACGGCCTGAAAGCATGGACCTATTTGTTTGGAGAAAGCAAAGGCGCAGACATCGCCTATAAAGTCATTTTCTGTGTGTTCATCGTCATTGGTTCCGCCATTTCTGCCAAATCGGTGTTCGATTTCGGCGATGCCATGATTTTTGCCATGGCCTTTCCCAATGTGCTTGGGTTGTACTTCCTCGCCCCTGAAGTACGCAAAGACCTTAAAAGTTATTTCGACCGGATCAAATCCGGCGAGATCCGTCGGTACAAATAAGTACCGGAAATCAGATTGTCCCCCCAACCTACAATTGCAGCCCGATTGTTCGGCTGTGCAGTGCTATGCGTTGGAAAAAGGGCATCAAGTTATGGCTCTCCTTTTCTCAAGGAGAGCGAAACGGCATCATCGTGCTGTTGGGCATTCTATTGGTGCAACTTTTTGTACTCAACCACTTGCACTGGTTTTTACCTGAGCCCGAAACGGATTTTTCGGCGTTTCATGCTGCTGTTGCTCAAATGAAAGCAGCTGAAAAAGCCGAGGTAGCGAAGGAGAAGCCTACACCAACGAAGCCAGCAATGGCGAAACCCGAAGCCTCAATTCCGGTAGCTTATTTCAAATTCAATCCTAATCACTTGAATGAGGAGGGTTGGCAAAAGCTTGGGTTGAAAAACTGGCAATCCAAAATGATCTTGAAATACCGGGCGAAAGGCGGAAAATTCAGAATCAAAAGCGATCTCCAGAAAATGTATAGCATTGACGAAGCACTCTATCAACAGTTAGAACCGTGGATTGAATTGCCCGATAGCCTGCCGAAAACCAACTATGCCAACCGTTTCAATACTCCAGTCGATACCAATAAAAAAATCCCCGCTCATCCTAAGGTGTTGGTAGCCGTAAATACCGCCGATACTGCTCAGTGGAAATCCCTGCGCGGAATTGGACCCGTATTGTCCAAAAGAATTATCAAATACCGCGATCGACTGGGTGGTTTTCGAAGTGAAGCCCAATTGCGGGAAGTTTGGGGCTTACGCCCTGAGGTAGTAGATCGCATTGCTCCTCAGTTGGCTTGGGATACAACTTTTATCCAACAGCTCAATATCAATACTTTACCGGCGGATAGCCTTTGGAAGCACCCTTATATCTCTTATAATCTGGCACGGGTAATTGTGGCTTATCGAGAGCAACACGGACCTTACAAAAGGGTCATGGATGTGCGCCAAACTGATTTGGTCGACCATGAATTATATCGTAAAATTGCTCCCTACTTGAAAGTCAATTAAGTTGCTAGAACAACGCATTCGTCAGGCCATTCGAGAAGTACCCGACTTCCCCAAACCTGGAATCAATTTCAAAGACATTACCCCCATTCTAAGCGATCACGTGCTCTGTCGCGATATCGTGGCTGAATTGTGCCAATCTTTTCAAAACGATAACATTGATGCTATCGTTGGAGTAGAAAGCAGAGGCTTTCTTTTTGGCATGATGGCCGCACAAGAATTGAAAGTGCCTTTTGTGCCCGTTCGTAAAAAGGGAAAGCTTCCGTTTCAAACCATTTCCTACGCCTATGCCTTGGAGTACGGAACTGCCGAAATGGAAATGCATGTGGATGCCTTAAAGCCCGGCAACAACGTAATGATTCACGACGACCTTTTAGCTACTGGTGGCACAGCTGCCGCTGCGGCCGAATTGGTTCAGCAACAGGGAGCCACCGTTGGAGGCTTTTCTTTCGTGATTGAATTGGCTTTTTTAGAGGGTGCAGCTCGTCTACAGCAGTACTGTAAGCGTGTTGTTCCACTCGTAAGTTATTGAAACGATCAAGCCTAAAAATACTAAGCGGACATGGATTTTAACCAAAGTGAGAATGTGGAGATGATCCGTCAAATGGTGGCTGACTTCTGCGAAAAAGAAATCAGACCTCATTTTATGGAATGGGATGAAAGTCAACACTTCCCCATCGAAACGATGAAGAAAATGGGGGAGCTGGGCCTTTTAGGCGTGTTGGTTCCCACCGAGTATAAAGGTGCAGGATTTGGGTACTTTGAGTACGTGGCCGTAGTATCTGAAATTGCTCGGGTATGTGGGTCCATTGGACTTTCGGTAGCAGCCCACAACTCCTTGTGTACCGGACACATCATGCAATTCGGAACCGAAGAACAAAAAGCCAAATGGCTTCCCAAGCTCGCGACTGGTGAGTGGATCGGAGCCTGGGGATTGACTGAAACCGGAACAGGTTCAGACGCTGGAGGTATGAATACCACCGCAGTGCGTGATGGAGACGAATGGGTCATCAACGGTTCTAAAAACTGGATTACTCATGGTATCTCCGGCGATATCGCTGTGGTGATTGTGCGCACCGGTGAAAAAGGTGATTCTCACGGGATGACCGCTTTTGCCATTGAGAAAGGCACACCTGGTTTCTCAGGTGGAAAAAAAGAAAACAAACTGGGCATGCGTGCTTCCGAAACCGCCGGATTGTTTTTCGACAATTGCCGTATTCCCCACGCCAACATGTTAGGCCAGGTAGGAGAAGGGTTCATTCAAGCCATGAAAATTCTTGATGGTGGCCGCATTTCTATTGCGGCACTGGCTATCGGTATCGCCAAAGGCGCTTTGGATGCATCTGTGAAATACTCCAAAGAGCGAGAGCAATTTGGAAGACCCATTTCCAAGTTTCAAGCGATTGGGTTCAAGTTGGCTGATATGGCTACTGAAATTGAAGCCGCTGAATTGCTGACCTTACAAGCTGCTGACCTCAAGAACCGAGGGGAAAAAGTGACCAAACAATCGGCGATTGCCAAATACTATGCCTCCGAGGTATCGGTGCGTGCCGCAACCGAGGCGGTTCAGATTTTTGGAGGATACGGCTACACCAAAGACTATCCAGCCGAGAAATTCTATCGCGATTCCAAGTTGTGTACGATTGGAGAAGGCACTTCTGAAATCCAGAAATTGGTGATCGCACGAGAGATTTTGAAATAACTTGGAGCAATGCAGATTGTTTGTTAAATTTGCGCTCCATTTTTAAGCTAAAGCAAAACGATTATGTTAATCATTCCTGTAAAAGAAGGCGAATCAATCGAAAGAGCACTCAAAAAGTACAAGAAGAAATTTGAGCGCACTGGTGTGGTTCGCGAGTTGCGGGATCGTCAGAAGTTTACCAAGCCCTCTGTACAAGAGCGCGAGAAAAAACTAAAGGCCATCTACCGCGACAAGATCCGGAACGAGATGCTATAAGTTACTCCGCTCTAAGCGAGTAATTCCTGGAATAGGGAAAAATCCGTAATCTTCGAACACTTAATCGAAGAGGCTTCGTTACATTTACGATACGGTTTTTTCCCTATTTCTGTTTATGCATCTGGACACTTTCGCCCAATACCTGCAACACGAAAAGCGGTTTTCTCCCCATACACTCACCGCTTACCTCAAAGACCTTCAACAGTTTTGGGACTTCATCAATGAAGCCTACGAATCGCCACAACTGGAAGAAGTTAATCATGGAATGATCCGCTCCTGGATTGTTCAGCTGATGGAGGCAGGCCGAAGTCCGGCTACGGTCAATCGAAAAATCACTACTCTTAAGACCTATTATAAGTTTTTGTTGCGGCAGCAAGCGGTGACCGTCAATCCTATGCTCAAAATTCAAGGGCCTAAGAAGAACAAGCGCCTACCGGTTTTCGTAGAGCAAGACAATATGAAAAAGTTGCTGGATGAGATCGAATTTCCCGATGACTTTGAAGGAGAACGAGACCGCTTGATACTGGAATTGTTTTATGCTACCGGAATGCGGCAAACCGAATTGATTCACCTAAAGCTTTCCGATATCGATTTACAGAATGCATCCGGGGGGAAGCACACTGGCCAGCTTAAAGTATTGGGCAAACGCAACAAGGAACGCATCATTCCTTTTGGTGAGAATTTGGCACACAAAATTGTCACTTACCAGAACATTCGCCGTCAGGCCGACCTGGAAAATGCCCCCTGGTTGTTCCTGACGGGAAAGGGAAAGAAACTCTCTCCAAGCCTTGTTTATCGGATTGTGAATCGTTACCTTAGTTTGGTTACGACAAGCGCAAAACGAAGCCCGCACATTTTGCGACACACCTTTGCAACACACATGTTGAATAACGGTGCTGATTTGAATTCCATTAAGGAATTATTGGGCCATGCTAACCTTAGCGCAACCCAAATTTATACGCATAACACGTTCGAAAAACTCAGAGCAATCTACGACAATGCCCATCCAAGGGCTTAATATTTATTCATGACCAATCATCAGGAGGTAACAGCATGAAAGTAACAGTTCATTCCATTCACTTCGATGCCGATAGGAAGCTCGTAAACTTCATTCAAAGAAAAATAGATAAGTTGGAGCAATTTCATGACGGCATACTGAGTGGGGAAGTCTACCTGAGGCTGGATAAGTCCCAAGACCGCGAAAACAAAATCACGGAAGTGCGGTTGTCTATACCAGGACGGGACCTGTTTGCCAAGAAGCAATGTAAATCCTTTGAAGAAGCAACCGACAATGTAGTGGAAGCCCTTCGAAGGCAAGTAAAGCGACACAAGGAAAAGGCCCGGGCCTGATTACTTGGACAAAGGGTTTTCTCCAACCACCACTTCCTCAACAGAATGCTTAAAAACAGCCGTTGAGTGAAATCGAAAAAAGATTTAGAACCCTTTGGTTAATTCTTTTTGTTTAATAAATTTGCAGACCTTTTTGCAGGGGTCTGCATTTTTTGTTTGGAGAAGAGTGGTCAGACCCGGTAAAAACCGCCGGTGTAGCTCAGTTGGTAGAGCAGCTGATTTGTAATCAGCCGGTCGGGGGTTCGAGTCCCTTCACCGGCTCCGTTCTTTTAAAATATTGGGGAGATACTCAAGCGGTCAACGAGGACAGACTGTAAATCTGTTGCCACTGGCTTCGCAGGTTCGAATCCTGCTCTCCCCACACTCCGTAAGCGGGAGTAGCTCAGTTGGTAGAGCATTAGCCTTCCAAGCTAAGGGTCGCGAGTTCGAATCTCGTCTCCCGCTCACATCGGATTCGGTGTCAAAATCGGATTCGAACCGCCGATGTAGCTCAGGGGTAGAGCACTTCCTTGGTAAGGAAGAGGTCACGGGTTCAAATCCCGTCATTGGCTCTCGATGGAAAACGTTAGTCTTAGCCCTTAACAACGATATTAAGCGAATTTTTAAACAACTTAAGTTATGGCTAAAGAAACTTTTGATCGTTCCAAGCCGCACGTAAATATCGGAACGATCGGCCACGTTGACCACGGTAAAACTACCCTTACCGCAGCTATCACTCGCGTATTGGCAGATGCCGGTTTCGCTGAGCAACGCGACTTTGATTCGATTGACAACGCTCCGGAAGAAAAAGAACGTGGTATCACCATCAACACCTCTCACGTAGAGTATCAAACTGAAAATCGTCACTACGCGCACGTTGACTGTCCTGGACACGCCGACTACGTAAAGAACATGGTAACTGGTGCTGCCCAGATGGACGGTGCTATCCTTGTAGTAGCTGCGACCGACGGTCCAATGCCACAAACGCGTGAGCACATCCTCCTCGCTCGTCAGGTAGGAGTGCCTCGTTTGGTAATCTTCATGAATAAAGTTGACCTTGTTGACGACGAAGAGTTGTTGGAATTGGTTGACATGGAAATTCGCGAGTTGCTTTCTTTCTACGAGTACGATGGAGACAACGTGCCAGTAATTCAAGGTTCTGCCTTGGGTGGATTGAACAACGATGCTAACTGGGTTCCTAAGATCATGGAATTGATGGAAGCTGTGGATACCTACATTCCACTTCCTCCTCGTGATGTAGACAAAGATTTCTTGATGCCAATTGAGGACGTATTCTCTATTACTGGTCGTGGTACTGTTGCTACCGGTCGTATTGAGTCTGGCGTCATCAACTCTGGCGATCCTGTTGAAATCCTCGGATTCGGTGCTGAGAAGCTCACCTCTACCATTACTGGTGTTGAGATGTTCCGTAAGATTTTGGATCGTGGAGAAGCTGGTGACAACGTAGGTCTCCTCCTCCGTGGTATCGACAAAAACGAAATCCGGCGTGGTATGGTAATCTGTAAGCCAGGTTCCATCACCCCACACACCAAATTCAGAGCTGAGGTATATATCCTCAAAAAAGAAGAAGGTGGACGTCACACTCCATTCCACAACAAATACCGTCCTCAGTTCTACCTGCGTACCACTGACGTAACTGGTGAAATCGTATTGGAAGAAGGACGTGACATGGTAATGCCTGGTGACAACCTCACCATTACTGTGAACCTCATTGCTCCTGTAGCCATCAACAACGGTCTTAAATTCGCTATCCGCGAAGGTGGTCGTACGGTTGGTGCTGGTCAGGTGACCGAGATCATCGAGTGATCTTTCTGATCATTCTGCGATAGAATATAAAGATTAAGGTATCCCCCAAATTGGGGGATACCTTTGTCGATTAAACATAATACGGGTGTAGCTCAATTGGTAGAGCACTGGTCTCCAAAACCAGGTGTTGGGAGTTCGAGTCTCTCCTCCCGTGCAACAAGCAATCATGGCAGGAATAGTTGAATACGTACAAGAAGCAGTAGACGAGTTGAAAAACAAAGTCTCCTGGCCTACTTGGTCCGAACTGCAAAGCAGTGCTATCGTCACCTTGGTGGCTACCTTTATTATCGCTCTGATTATTTACTTGATGGACGTGCTGTTCGGTCAGGGAATGGGGCTTATTTATAAAGGTATATTCGGTTGATCCTCTTTACGTGACTGGCCATGGGTGAAGAAAAAACAAACGAGATTGTTAAGCGGTGGTATGTTATCCGCGCAATCAGTGGGAAAGAAAAAAAGGTGAAAGAGTACATTGAGCTCGAAGTAAGTCACCAAAAATTGGACGACTACATTGCTCAAGTACTCATACCAACCGAAAAAGTTTACCAAATCCGAAATGGAAAGAAAGTAAGCAAAGAGCGTAACTTTTTTCCTGGATATGTTTTGGTTGAGGCAGCGTTGGTGGGAGAGATTCCACACATCATTAAAAACCTGCCCAACGTTATCGGTTTTCTCGGTGGAGAAAAAGGGGGGGATCCAATGCCACTCAGGCTCTCTGAAGTCAACCGAATTTTAGGTAAAGTAGATGAACTCGCCGAAAGCGATGAATCGATCAATATACCCTTTATTGTTGGTGAGTCTGTCAAGGTAATTGATGGCCCATTCAATAGCTTCTCCGGGGTAATTGAAGAAATAAACGAAGAAAAGAAAAAGCTGAAAGTGATGGTCAAAATTTTTGGCCGCAAGACGCCACTTGAACTCAGCTACATGCAAGTAGAAAAAGAATAAGCACGGATTCGAACCCCGCTTCCAAGTTCGTTCCCTTCCCTTGTTCAAACTTAATTGACAAATGGCAAAAGAAGTAAGTGCACTAATCAAACTGCAGGTTAAAGGCGGTGCAGCAAACCCCTCTCCTCCCGTAGGTCCCGCTTTGGGCGCCAAGGGTGTGAACATCATGGAGTTTTGCAAGCAGTTCAACGCCCGGACCCAAGATAAAGCCGGAAAGGTGTTGCCGGTAGTTATTACCGTGTACGCCGATAAGTCGTTTGATTTCATTATCAAATCGCCACCGGTAGCGGTTCAATTGAAGGAAGCAGCAAAACTGAAGTCAGGCTCTGCCGAGCCTAACCGTGTGAAGGTTGCTTCTGTAACCAGTGACCAGGTACGTACCATCGCCGAAGAAAAAATGGGGGACCTCAACGCATTTACCGTTGAAGCCGCTATGGAAATGGTGAAAGGGACTGCCCGGAGTATGGGAATCACCGTAAAAGGTTAATTCTTCGTTACACCTGCTTAAATAAGAAACTACAATGGCAACGATTTCGAAGAACCGCAAGAAAATTCTCGAGCAATACGACCTCGACAAAGCCTATCCGCTCAACGAAGCCTGTGAGTTGGTTCAAAAAACCAGCACCACCAAGTTCGATGCTTCCATCGATTTGGCCATCAAGTTGGGAGTAGATCCACGTAAAGCCAATCAAATGGTACGTGGCACTGTTTCCCTCCCACATGGAACGGGTAAAGATGTACGGGTTTTGGTCCTCTGTACTCCTGACAAGGAAGAAGAAGCCAAAGCGGCTGGCGCCGATCACGTAGGTCTCGATGAATTCATTACCAAAATCAAAGGAGGATGGACTGACGTTGACGTCATTATCACCATGCCTTCAGTGATGGGCAAAGTTGGCGCGCTTGGACGTATTTTAGGTCCACGTGGTCTCATGCCTAACCCTAAAACCGGAACTGTTACTATGGAGGTAGGAAAAGCTGTCTCAGAAGTAAAAGCCGGTAAAATCGACTTTAAAGTTGACAAGTATGGTATTATCCATGCCGCTGTTGGCAAGGCTTCTTTTGAGCCTGCAAAGTTGATCGACAATGCAAGTGAGCTGTTACAAACTATAATCAAGCTGAAGCCTACCGCGGCCAAGGGTACTTACGTCAAGAGCGTCTTTTTGTCGAGTACGATGGGTCCGGGAGTTCAGATTGACTCCAAGTCCCTCGTGGCTTAATCTCATCAATCTTTTCGGATATGACTAGAGAAGAGAAAAATCAATTGATTGACTCCCTGGCAGATAAACTCGCGTCTTCCAACGTGGTATATCTTACCGATGTTTCCGAGATGACGGTTGAGAAATCCAACCGACTCCGTCGTGCCTGCTTTCAAAAGGACATTACCTTAGAGGTAGTGAAGAATACCCTTTTGAAGAAAGCCATGGACCGGGTGGAGGATAAAGACTTCTCAGAACTTTACGAGACCCTGAAAGGCAATACTTCCATCATGCTTTCTGAAGTGAGCAACGCACCAGCGAAACTCATCAAAGAATTCCGCAAGAAAGAAGAGAAGCCCATTCTTAAAGCGGCCTTCGTTGAAGAAACTGTGTATGTTGGCGATGACCAACTGGAATCTTTGACCAACCTCAAATCGAAAAACGAATTGATCGCAGACGTGATCGCCTTGTTGCAATCTCCTGCGAAAAATGTTATCTCTGGCCTTTCCTCTGGTGGAGGCAAATTGGCCGGAATTGTTAAGACGCTGTCTGAACGGGAAGCGTAATCAAAATTTTTTTTAGAACACACTTAAATTTCAATAAAATGGCCGATTTGAATGCCTTCGCCGAGCAACTCGTTAACTTGACTGTAAAAGAAGTTAATGAACTCGCAGAAATTCTGAAAAACGATCACGGTATTGAACCCGCTGCTGCTGCTGTAGCTGTAGCTGCTGGTCCTGGTGGTGGTGATGGTGCTGCTGCAGCCGAAGAAAAGACTGAATTTGACGTAATTCTCAATGCTCCAGGTGGATCGAAACTGGGCGTTGTGAAACTGGTGAAAGAACTCACCGGGTTGGGTCTGAAAGAAGCTAAGGAATTGGTAGATAACACTCCTCGTCCTGTTAAAGAAGGAGTGCCCAAAGACGAAGCTGAAGCAATGAAAGCCCAACTCGAAGAAGCCGGAGCTGAGGTTGAGCTCAAGTAATTCCGGTAGAATACCATTAGACTAAAAGGTTTAGACCCCCAGGGGTCTAAACCCTTAGTTGTTTATAGGAGTTTTTTCTTTTTATCAACATTTTCTGCGTTACAACATGGCCAATCTTTCGAAAAAAGAAACTGGAAGAGTAAGCTTCGCAAGCACCCAGGCCCAACTGGCCTATCCCGACCTTATGGAGATTCAGCTGAAGTCATTCCGTGACTTCTTCCAGCTGGAAACCTCCGCCGACAACCGTGCCGATGAAGGTCTGTTTAAGGTGTTTAGCGAGAACTTTCCCATTTCGGATGCCCGAAACAACTTCGTGCTCGAATTCCTGGATTATTTTATCGACCCACCACGTTACACGATGGAAGAAACCATCGAGCGTGGACTCACCTACAGTGTGCCACTCAAGGCGAAACTTAAACTTTACTGTACGGACCCCGAACACGAAGATTTCGAAACCATTGTTCAGGACGTTTACCTGGGAACCATTCCTTACATGACTCCCAAAGGTTCGTTCATCATCAATGGTGCTGAGCGGGTTGTCGTATCGCAGTTGCACCGTTCGCCCGGTGTATTCTTCGGACAAAGTTTTCACGCCAACGGAACCAAACTTTATTCCGCACGTGTGATTCCTTTCAAAGGATCATGGATTGAGTTTGCTACCGATATCAACGGGGTGATGTTTGCTTACATCGACCGGAAGAAAAAGCTTCCGGTAACTACCTTGTTGCGTTCCATTGGTTACGAAAGCGACAAAGAAATTCTCGAAATCTTTGATCTCGCCGATGAGATCAAGGTGACGAAAACTGGCTTGAAAAAAGCCATTGGCCGTAAATTAGCCGCCCGTGTTCTGCGCACCTGGTTCGAAGACTTTGTGGATGAAGACACCGGAGAGGTAGTATCCATCGAGCGGAACGAGGTCATTGTAGACCGTGAAACCTTTTTGGAAGAAGAGCACATTGAGCTGATCCTCGAATCAGGTTCTAAAACCGTGCTGCTTCACAAAGAGAATGTAAATGCTGCCGATTACTCGATCATTTACAACACTCTTCAGAAAGATCCTTCCAACTCGGAAATTGAAGCCGTTGAGCACATTTATCGGATTTTGCGGAACGCTGAGCCACCGGATGAGGAAACCGCCCGTGGCATCATCGACAAGTTGTTCTTCTCCGATAAACGTTACGATTTGGGAGAAGTTGGCCGTTATCGGATCAACAAAAAATTGAATTTGAACCTGGAGATGGACACCAAGGTATTGACCAAGGAAGACATCATCAGCATTATCAAATACCTCATCGAGCTGATCAACTCCAAAGCCGATGTGGATGATATCGATCACTTGAGCAACCGCCGTGTTCGTACGGTAGGTGAGCAGCTTTACAACCAGTTTGGTGTCGGTTTGGCCCGTATGGCCCGTACCATCCGTGAGCGGATGAACGTACGCGACAACGAGGTATTTACCCCGATTGATTTGATCAACGCCAAGACCTTGTCTTCGGTGATCAACTCTTTCTTCGGTACCAACCAGCTGTCCCAGTTCATGGACCAAACCAACCCACTGTCTGAGATTACCCACAAACGTCGTTTGTCGGCACTCGGACCCGGTGGTCTTTCACGGGAGCGCGCTGGTTTTGAGGTACGTGACGTACACTACACCCACTACGGTCGTTTGTGTACCATTGAAACACCTGAGGGACCAAACATTGGTTTGATCTCCTCGCTGTGTGTGTATGCCAAAGTGAATAAACTTGGATTTATTGAGACGCCTTATCGGGAAGTAGAGTCAGGTAAAGTACTGCTGTCGAAAGACGTGGTTTACCTCTCTGCGGAAGAAGAAGATGCTAAGATCATTGCTCAGGCCAACGCTCAGATCAATGAAACAGGTACTTTCCTCACCGATAAAGTAAAATCGCGTTTCGAAGGAGACTTCCCGGTAGTGGAGCCGGATAAGTTGCACTTAATGGATGTTGCTCCTAACCAGATTGCTTCGATTGCGGCTTCGATGATTCCCTTCCTGGAGCACGATGATGCTAACCGGGCACTGATGGGCTCGAACATGCAACGTCAGGCGGTTCCATTGCTTCGTCCTGAAGCACCGGTAGTAGGTACTGGTTTGGAAGGCCGGGTAGCACGCGATAGCCGCGTACTCATCAACGCAGAAGGAAACGGTACGGTAGAATATGTGGATGCCAATGAAGTCCATATTCGCTACGACCGCGATGATAACGACGAACTGGTGAGCTTCGACGACGATGTGAAGAAATACTTCCTCACCAAGTTCAAGAAGACCAACCAATCTACCACCATGAACCTTTCGCCGATTGTGCGCAAAGGACAGCGTGTGGAAGAAGGTCAGGTACTTTGCCAGGGATACGCTACTCAAGAAGGTGAATTGGCCCTGGGCCGTAACCTGATGGTGGCCTTCATGCCTTGGAAAGGATACAACTTTGAAGATGCGATCGTGATCTCTGAAAAGGTAGTTCGCGAAGACATTTACACCTCTATCCACGTAGACGAGTATGTGCTGGAAGTGCGGGATACCAAACGGGGCTTGGAAGAGCTGACCGCAGATATTCCAAACGTTAGCGAAGAAGCTACCCGCAACCTCGACGAAAATGGATTGATTCGTATCGGAACCGATGTAAAGGAGGGCGACATCCTTATCGGTAAGATTACTCCAAAAGGGGAAACTGATCCTACGCCAGAAGAAAAACTACTCCGTGCCATCTTTGGCGACAAAGCCGGAGACGTGAAAGATGCTTCATTGAAAGTATCGCCTTCTGTGCAAGGGGTGGTAATCGACAAAAAACTTTTCTCTCGTGCCATTAAAGACCGCAAGGCGAAAGCCCAGGAAAAAGTGGTGATCGACGAGATCGAAAAGGAAAATGATAAGAAGCAAGGCGCCTTGAAGTCGGTTCTCGTAGAGAAACTGTTCGAGCTGGTAAACGGCAAAACTTCACAAGGGGTGTTCTCCAACTACAAAGAGGAGATCATCAAGAAGGGAACTAAGTTTACCCTCAAGTTGCTCCAAGGGTTGGATTATGGAGAAATTAATCCGTCCAACTGGACCACGGACGCCGATAAGAATGAATTGATCCGCCGGTTGTTGCACAACTACCACATCAAAGTGAACGATGCCTTGGGTATTTACAAACGCAAGAAGTTTGCCGTGACGGTAGGAGATGAACTACCTGCTGGTATCGTACAGTTGGCCAAAGTATACCTCGCTAAAAAGCGGAAGCTGAAAGTAGGGGATAAGATGGCTGGACGCCACGGAAACAAAGGTATTGTGGCCAAGATCGTACGGGAAGAGGACATGCCTTTCCTTGAAGACGGAACTGCCGTGGACATCGTACTGAACCCACTGGGTGTACCTTCCCGGATGAACCTTGGACAGATATACGAAACCGTATTGGGATGGGCTGGAAAACGCTTGGGCGTCAAATTCGCCACCCCGATTTTCGATGGTGCTTCGGTAGCTGATATTGATGGCTGGGTAGAAATAGCCGGAATTCCAAAATTTGGTCGTACCCAATTGTATGACGGAGGAACCGGAGAGAAATTTGACCAGCCTGCTACCGTAGGTGTGATTTACATGCTGAAACTGCACCACTTGGTAGACGATAAAATGCACGCTCGTTCTATTGGACCTTACTCGCTCATTACGCAGCAGCCACTCGGTGGTAAGGCCCAGTTTGGAGGCCAGCGTTTTGGTGAGATGGAGGTATGGGCACTCGAAGCTTTCGGTGCTGCCAACATCCTGCAAGAAATCCTCACGGTGAAATCGGATGATGTGGTCGGAAGGGCCAAAGCTTACGAAGCCATTGTGAAAGGGGAAGTGATGCCAACTCCGGGTATTCCGGAATCCTTCAACGTGTTGATGCACGAGATGCGAGGATTGGGCTTGAACATCACCCTGGATTAAGCCAAGCTGCTACGATATTTTTAGATAAGATTCAAATTCTAATACGAACAAGATGTCGCTTAGAAAAGAAGTAAAACCCAAAAGCAACTTCACCAAGATCACCATCAGCCTGGCGTCTCCGGAATTGATTCTGGAGCGTTCAAGCGGTGAGGTCTTGAAGCCGGAAACCATCAACTACCGGACCTACAAACCCGAGCGGGATGGTCTGTTTTGTGAGCGGATTTTCGGCCCGGTGAAAGATTACGAATGCCACTGTGGTAAATACAAGCGGATTCGCTACAAAGGCATTGTATGTGATCGCTGCGGGGTAGAAGTAACCGAGAAAAAGGTTCGTCGGGAGCGCATGGGACACATCTCCCTGGTGGTACCCGTAGCCCACATCTGGTACTTCAAATCATTGCCCAACAAAATCGGGTACTTGCTTGGCTTGCCAAGTAAGAAACTCGATATGATCATTTACTACGAGCGCTACGTAGTGATCAATCCGGGCATCGCCAAGCGTGCTGATGGAGAGTCCCTGTTGTACCTCGACTTCCTCACCGAAGAAGAGTACCTGGATATCCTCGACACGCTGCCAAAAGAAAACCAATACCTGGACGACAGCGATCCGGAGAAATTCATCGCCAAGATGGGTGCAGAGGCCCTTTACGACCTCCTCTCTCGCCTAAAACTGGATGAATTGTCCTACGAACTGCGGCACAAAGCCAACACCGAAACTTCTCAGCAGCGGAAAAACGAAGCGTTGAAGCGCCTGCAAGTAGTAGAAGCTTTCCGCGGTGCGCAGGCCCGTTTGGAAAACCGTCCCGAGTGGATGATTGTGAAAGTAGTTCCAGTGATTCCGCCAGAACTACGTCCGTTGGTGCCGTTGGATGGTGGTCGCTTTGCTACTTCCGACCTCAACGACCTCTACCGTCGGGTAATTATCCGGAACAACCGTCTCAAGCGTTTGATCGAGATCAAAGCACCTGAGGTAATTCTTCGGAACGAAAAACGGATGTTGCAGGAAGCGGTTGACTCGCTGTTTGACAACTCCCGTAAGGCAAGTGCGGTGAAAACCGAATCGAACCGTGCCCTGAAATCTTTGAGCGACAGCTTGAAAGGAAAACAAGGCCGTTTCCGTCAAAACTTGCTCGGTAAACGTGTGGACTACTCTGCCCGTTCGGTAATTGTGGTAGGTCCAGACCTGAAACTGCACGAGTGTGGTTTGCCGAAAAACATGGCAGCTGAGCTTTTCAAGCCTTTTATCATTCGCAAAATGATTGAGCGAGGTATTGTAAAAACCGTAAAATCAGCGAAAAAGATTGTAGACAAGAAAGAGCCTGTAGTATGGGACATTCTGGAAAACGTATTGAAAGGGCACCCCGTGCTCCTCAACCGTGCTCCAACCCTCCACCGCCTCGGTATTCAAGCCTTCCAGCCCAAGCTGATTGAAGGAAAAGCCATCCAGTTGCACCCCCTCGTTTGTACTGCGTTCAACGCGGATTTCGATGGTGACCAAATGGCGGTACACGTACCACTCGGTAGTGCAGCTGTATTGGAGGCGCAAATGCTGATGTTGGCTTCGCACAACATTTTGAACCCTGCGAATGGAGCTCCGGTGGCAGTACCTTCTCAAGACATGGTGTTGGGACTGTACTACATCACCAAATCTCGTCGTACTGATGATACGCTTACGGTGCATGGAGAAGACATGACCTTCTACTCTGCGGAGGAAGTGATCATTGCCTTCAACGAAAAGAAATTGGGCCTGCACGCCAACATTCGGGTGCGTGCTGAAGTATTGGAAGACGATCAATTGGTCACCAAACTGATTGATACCACTGCTGGTCGGGTACTTTTCAACCAGGTAGTGCCGAAAGAAGTAGGTTTCATCAACCAATTGTTGACCAAAAAATCACTCCGTGATATCATTGGTCACATCTTGAAAATTACCGGTCTGGCGCGTACTGCCCAGTTCCTGGATGACATCAAGCAACTTGGATTCTACATGGCGTTCAAAGGTGGATTGTCTTTCAACATTGAAGACGTAATCATTCCACCAGAAAAAGACGACCTGCTTTCCAAAGCTTCTGCTCAGGTAGAAGAAGTATTGATGAACTATAATATGGGTCTCATTACCAACAACGAGCGGTACAACCAGATCATTGATATCTGGACACACACCAACTCGCGGTTGACCAACACCTTGATGACCCGCCTGAAAAATGACAACCAGGGCTTCAACTCCATCTACATGATGTTTGATTCCGGAGCTCGTGGTTCGAAAGAGCAGATTCGTCAGCTCTCCGGTATGCGGGGGCTGATGGCGAAACCGCAAAAATCAGGTGCTACCGGTGGAGAGATTATTGAGAACCCGATTCTTTCGAACTTTAAAGAAGGACTTTCGATTCTCGAGTACTTTATCTCTACTCACGGTGCCCGTAAAGGTTTGGCGGATACCGCGCTTAAAACGGCGGATGCGGGTTACCTGACCCGTCGTTTGGTAGACGTAGCTCAAGACGTAGTTATCACGGCTTACGATTGTGGAACACTTCGAGGTTTGATGACCACTGCCCTCAAGAAAAACGAGGAAGTGGTAGAATCACTCTACGATCGAATCTTGGGTCGTACCACGGTACACGACATTTATCACCCAACCGAAGGACACTTGATTGTGAACGCCGGAAACGAGGTAAATGAGAAAATCGCCCGTGAGATTGACGATTCTCCAATTGAAGAAGTAGAAATTCGTTCCGTACTCACCTGTGAAATGGTGCGTGGCGTATGTACCCTGTGCTACGGTCGTAACCTCGCCTCTGGCGCAATGGTTCAGGCCGGTGAAGCAGTAGGTGTAATTGCCGCTCAGTCCATCGGTGAGCCTGGAACCCAGCTGACCCTGCGTACTTTCCACGTTGGGGGTACTGCTTCGAACATTGCCGCTGAGTCCACCATCTTCGCCAAGAATGATGGCCGCGTAGAAATCGACGAATTGCGGGTAGTAACGCGCAAAAACGAAGAAACCGGAGAGGATCAGCAAATTGTGATTGGACGTTCTGCTGAAATGCGGATCATTGATAACAAAACCGGAATCGTACTGGCCACCAACAACATCCCTTACGGGTCTGAGTTGTTTATCAAGCCTGGCGACAACGTGAAGAAAGGTGGTCAGATTTGTTCTTGGGATCCTTACAACGCGGTGATCATTGCCGAAATGGGTGGTAAGTCGGTGTTCGAAAGCATTGAAGCAGGATTGACTTTCCGCGAAGAAGCGGACGAGCAAACCGGTTTCCGTGAAAAAGTAATTATCGAGACGCGGGACAAAACCAAAAACCCGACCATTAAGATTGTCAATGCCAAAAACGACGTGTTGCGAACCTACTCTATTCCAGTAGGGGCACACATTGTGGTAGATGAGAACGACAAAATTAATCCAGGTCAGATTCTGGTTAAAATTCCACGTCAATCCGGTAAAACCGGGGATATTACCGGTGGTCTGCCACGGGTAACCGAGCTCTTTGAAGCACGTAACCCATCGAACCCGGCAGTAGTTTCGGAGATCGACGGTATTGTGACTTTTGGAAAGATCAAACGGGGTAACCGTGAGGTCATCATCACCTCCCGTACCGGTCAGGTGAAGAAATACCTCGTGCCACTTTCCAAGCACATCCTCGTACAAGAAAACGACTTTATGAAAGCTGGTGCACCACTCTCCGAAGGAGCCATTACACCAGCCGACATTTTGGCCATTAAAGGTCCCACCCAAGTGCAAGAATACCTGGTGAATGAAATTCAAGAGGTATACCGTTTGCAAGGGGTGAAGATCAACGACAAGCACTTCGAAGTCATCGTGCGGCAGATGATGCGGAAAGTGGAGATTGAAGATCCGGGTGACACCAAATTCCTGGAAAAACAGATCGCCAACAAAACCGATTTCTCTGCGGAGAACGATCGCATCTTCGGAATGAAAGTCGTGGTAGAGCCAGGAGACTCCGATTCCTTGAAAGCCGGTCAGATCATCACCTCCCGCAAGGTGCGCGATGAGAACTCCGTGCTTCGCAGGAAAGACCTCCAATTGGTAGAAACCCGTGATGCGGTAGCTGCTACCTCACGTCCGATCCTTCAGGGAATCACCCGTGCTTCGCTGCAAACTGAGAGCTTCATCTCGGCGGCTTCCTTCCAGGAAACCACCAAGGTGCTCAACGAAGCAGCGGTAAGCGGAAAAATTGATTCGCTGATCGGGTTGAAAGAAAACGTGATTGTTGGTCACCTCATCCCGGCCGGTACAGGCCACAGGGATTATGAAAACCTGATCGTAGGTTCGCAAGAAGAGTACGACACACTCGTTGATGCGAAACGCGAAGAAGCCTCTGTCGAGAACTAAATAGCAATCAATGATAATGCCGGAAGCCGAAAGGCTTCCGGCTTTTTTTATTCCGCATGGCTGAAGAAACAAGCGAAAACCAAGGGCAACTCAACATCGAATTGAGTGAAGAGATAGCAGATGGAATCTATTCCAATCTGGCCATCATAACCCATTCCAACTCCGAGTTCGTGGTAGATTTCATACGGGTAGTGCCCGGTACGCCCAAGGCGAAAGTGAAATCGCGCATTATTCTTACCCCGCAGCATGCCAAACGACTCATGCAGGCACTCAGTGAAAACCTCATGCGTTTTGAGTCGGCCAACGGAACCATCGAAGATACCGAGCCTTCGGGTTCAATTCCGATGAATTTCGGCGGACCTACCGCTCAGGCCTGATTTCTGGCCTTTCGGGTGTTACTCCAACGCCCGGTTGTTAAAAATCACATACCCAAAGTGGAACAAGAAGGTGAGGGGCGTTTCGCTCTCTAAAGTCACCTCTGGAGAATTGTGGTAGTAGTTGACGCCCGCCGAGACCGGTCCGATCGGGCTACGGTATACCAGATTTCCTGAAGCAATAGTAAACCTACGGTCGAAAATTTCATTGGCGGAAAAAGCCTCACGAGAGTCTTCGTTGCGTAGCAATTCCTGATAAGGCTGAAACAAATACCCTTCTAAACGAAAATCGAGGTTGGGGAAAAGGTTGAAAATCACTTTGTGCCCACCGGCTAAGTATTGGTAGGCCCGAAAAGTTTCTAAAAACAAGGTTTTACTCTCTGGTGTAGGCTGAAAAGAAGGAGCTTGCGCAACGGCCGCTGTATAGTTGTTGAACAACTCTTGAGAGGAATAGACGCCCTCTAACATAAAGCCCAGGTAAACCCGCCCTCGGGTTTTGTAGTAATTGTCGTAGTTCACCTTGATTTGGGCCCATTCGTGCAAACTGGAAAGGTTTCGGTCCACCGGACTGGTGCTCCCAGGTTCATATTCTTCTTCTCCCTCCGTTAAACGCGCTTTAATGGACAAATACTTCCCTTGGGTGGGATATTGCTTATCGTTGAGCGAACTGCGCTCATATTGCATAAAAATGGAGTTTCCCTGAAAGATGGTGACGTCAGTAGTATCGGTGCTAATAAAATCGCGGGTTTGGTAGTAGTCATCCCGGGTTTGAATGCGGGAATAGCCCGCTTTGGCTCTTCCTTGAGCACCCAAGGGAAAACCGATGTTGATGCCACCAAAACTTTCGTTGTGTACCAGATAAGAGGGCTTAACATCTTCGAAAAAAGTGGCCCGGCTGCGAAAATAATTCCAGCGGTTGAGGGTAAACTCGCCTTCTACATAAAAGGGAAGGCGCACCGGAAAATCAAACCTTGCTTTGAGCTGGCCAGAGCCATATAACTTTCCGAAATAAGAATTGGCCATCAAGCTGATGCCGTAATCGCTGAGGTAGTTGTATTGCAGCCCGATGAAAGCCGTATTGATTGGCCGAGAAGAGAAATTACCTCCAAAATCGGCAATCAGGTCCCGTTCGCGTTTCACCTTCAGGTGCAAGTTGTAGATCAAACTGTCGGGATTGAACACCGCTTTGGGATAAATACTTTTGATCTTGTCGTCCCCAAACACCCGGAAATAACTCGAACGCAGGTTTTGTATGTTTTTCTCCCGGTCGCGCCTGGGGCGCAGCACCTTTTCGACATAGCGCGATTGTGCCCGGTTGAGGCCCTCAATTTCAATGTTTTGAAAAACCAGTGGCGGAAAAGACTTTCGAAAAGTTTCCCGTTTCTTTTGAAGAGCTTCTGCCGGTATCCGTCGGTTGACCAATTGCTCAATCTGCTCGATTTTGCGGAGGGTAGTAACGTATCCCGAATCAATAATCGCCTGTGGGTTAGAAAAGTCGAACACGCTGATGTCTACCACATCGGGCGTAAGCACAAAGCTGGAATCAGGTGAAAGGGGTACTTCTTCCCGACGGATCAGCAGGTTTTTGATTTGCAAAATGAGGTTGTCTTCGGTGGGCGCCTCCAATTGTGAAGAAACATTGCTTCCCAACAAGATGTCGGGTTGAAACTCTTGCTCCATCACATCCGCCGGAAAGTTGTTGTACAAGCCGCCATCCATCAGCAAGCGGCCATCCACCATGATTGGTTTTAGGAAAAAAGGGTAGGACATAGAGGCCCGCACCGCTTCGCTCAAACTGCCTGAGTCAACCACGTATTCTTCCTTGGCATGGATGTCGGCGGCCACGCACCGAAAAGGAATAATCAAACGGTTAAAATCATTGGCTGCAGCCGCACCAGGGGCTGATAAGCGCTCCATCATTTCCAGATCGAGGGCCACTGGCGAAATGAGGTTGGTGGGTAAGCTGGCCCGCCAGGCCGTATCCCGGTTAAATTTAAGGGAAATCCAGGAGGCATTTTCGGGCTTTTGCTTGAAGTAATAGAGGTATTTGTCTTCAATTTCGCCCCGCGACATTTTCAAAAAACGCTCGGAAGTAAACAGTTGCGTCATTTCTTCGGTCGAATAACCCGAAGCATACATGGCCCCAATGAGTGCCCCCATGGAGGTGCCGCAAACATAATCGATGGGAATTTGATGTTCTTCAAGGGCTCGAATCACCCCGATGTGACAAAGGCCGCTGGCACCACCACCACTAAGTACTAGTCCAACTTTTTGGGAAAAGCCGGTTGAAGCTTGCAATAACAACAACAAGCCAATGCCGATTCGAAGGAAATGCCGGGGGCCAGAACCCATGGTACACATTGCCTCTTTTGAGGCATTCACAAAACTACCAAAAAGGGAATTAATTGTTCGAAAAGCAAGAATTACCTCTCGATTAAGTCGCGCAAGTAGGCCGGGGTATGCAGCAAGCGGGAGCCGTACCAGGAAAACAATTCTCCGTCTACTAAGCGAATGGTCGAGGTGGGACATAGGCGTTGAAGCTCTGCAATGTGGGTTTCTTTGAACGGGTAGGGCTCCGACGATAGTAAAATTAAATCGGGTCGGGCATTCTGTAGATCTTTATCATTTACCTCAGGATATCGGGCCTTTCGATCAGAAAAGACATTCGTCCAGCCGCAGCGTTGCATCAGATGATCGATAAAGGTAGGTACACCGGCTACCATCCAGGGAGAGCGCCAAATGAGGTAAGCTACGCGAGAGGGAGAGGGAAGGGGAGAGGGAGAGCGCGAGGACGAGAGCGAGGATGATGAGGAGAGCGAGGACGAGGAGGAAAGGGGTGAGGGATGGAGGTTCTCGAAGTCTTTTTTTAGGGTTTGCACCAGGGTTTTTGA
>ERZ1740068.27-NODE-27-length-83483-cov-27.341840_pt1 | contig 83483 bp, 65 predicted proteins | sample MGYA00581735_ERZ1740068 | MGnify/ENA primary metagenome ERZ1740068 (study PRJEB43018, sample SAMN04849740) | marine metagenome | isolation source: floating plastic debris | place: Pacific Ocean | collected 2008-08-30 | study: EMG produced TPA metagenomics assembly...
TGCTTTTGAGGCGACCGACCTAAGTAAAACTACTTATTCAGAAGTCCTCTAAGAGTGGGACATGCGGGGCACGAGATCCTGCGTCAGCGCCGCCGAACAGGACAAAATCTGCGAGTCCGCCGTAGACACCACCGCCGCAAAAATCCCGGCCAGCACCACGCCAACCCCCAGCGCGGGCAGCATCTCCATCGCCATCTGCGGCAGCGCCAGCTCCGGATCGCCGCCGTCCATCAGCGTCGGCAGCAGCACCCGCGCCCCGAGGCCGACCAAGACCGCAGCCGCCGAAAACAACACGTAAGAAACGGCGTAAATATTGCGCGTGATGCCCATATTCTTGGCATCGTCCACCGCCATCGCGCGCACCATAATGTGCGGCTGACCGGTGACGCCCACCCCGGCAAACAGCCAGCCCAGCAGATACAACCCGAACCCGTACTGGGTGTCCTGCGGCATAAAGCTCGTGAGCGCGGGGTCGATATCGCCGAGCTGCTGCCACAGTCCGCCGAACCCACCGCAGGCCACAACCGTCACCGCCACCATCGCAAACATCGCGATCGTCATCACCAGCGACTGGAGCGCGTCCGTCCAAATCGAGGCGCGAATCCCGCCGGAGAAGCAGTAGGCCAGAATAATCGCCGTGCCCAGAATGATGCCGGTGTTGTAGTTCCAGCCAAAGATCGCGTGGAGCGCCTTGCTGCCTGCCAGAAGCTGTCCGGCGGCGTACGTCCCCAGAAAGGCGATCGTCATAATGGCGGAGATAACGGCAATCGGACGATTTTGGCGATCGTCACCACCGGCCAAAAACGCCCCGATCGTCTCCGAACTGTTGGCCTCCGACAGCACCCGCAGGCGCTTGTTCACCACAAACCAGATGAAATAGTCCCCCACAAACCAGCCCACCAGCGGCCAGACGGTGACGATGCCAAGCTGGTACGTCCAGCCGATCCAGCTAATAAACATGCCGCCGCTGTGGGTCGTCGCAAACGCCGACAGGCCGATCGTCCAGGGGTTGACGTCCCGGCTGGCGAGCAAATAGTCCTCCGTCGTGCTTTGCTTGCGGGACGCGGCATAGATACCCACCCCGGTAAACAACAGCAGAAAAGCAACAAAGCTCGTAGCGATTAGGGCTGTTTGAGACATAGACCCTCAGGGGTGTCGGTGGACGCTGGCAACACACAGACGGTACAACGTTGAGCGATCGCTACAATGTCAATAAATCTACACCTGCCACCAAGGCCGCGCGATCGCGATGGGGAGTCGAAAAAACTTTTCGAGTTTTACCCTGCCCGAAGCCTACAAGCTCCTCGGCATCGAAACTCTGCAACCCTGGACATTTACCGCCGAGCCCCAGCCGATCGGCGACTTCTTCACCCAGCGCCTCCGCCGCCTTCAGAAAAACTTCGACCTCCGCAGCTATGAAAAATCGAAAGAGCTGCTAATCGATGCCTACTGCGAAGAAGCGCTCGACCCGCTGGATTCGTTAAAGATCTGGAAAGGTGCGGTGATCGACAGCGATCGCGCCAAAGGCAACGCCGACTATCTCATCGCCCAACGCCGAGACTATCTAGAGTATCCATTCCTCTGTGTCGTCGAAGCCAAAAAAGACGACTTCGAGCAAGGCTTAGCGCAGTGTTTGGCGGAAATGTACGCATGTCAGTGGCAGAACCGAGCCGCCGACCGGGCGATCGACGTCTTCGGCATCGTAACCAACGCCACCGCCTGGCAGTTCTACCAGCTAACGGAGAACGGTGCGGTATACGAGAGTCGCCCTTATACCAGCGGCGACCCCGCTCAGCTCTTGGGCGTGTTGGCGCATATCTTTCGACTGTGTGCCGCAACCGTTGCTTCGTCGGCGCAATAGCCCGAACCGAATGACAAGGGCGTGCATCCGTACGAGTTTGCGATCGAGCCGCCTTTTCGTTCTCGATAAACTGAGGAAGTCAGCGAATCCACACACCCACGGATAATCCATGACGACTTCCCCGAATCTGCTCGGTTCCTTCACCCTGGGCGATCTCGAACTGCAAAATCGCGTCGTGCTCGCGCCCCTGACCCGCGCCCGCTCCGGCCCCGATCGCGTCCCCAACGCGCTGATGGCCGAGTACTACGCCCAGCGCGCCGACGGCAACCTGCTGATTAGCGAAGCCACCGTCGTCTCCCAGCAGGGCATCGGCTGGCAGGACAGCCCCGGCATCTATAACGACGCGCAGATTGCGGGCTGGAAACTCGTCACCGATCGCGTCCACGCGGCGGGCGGCAAAATCTTCTTGCAGCTCTGGCACTGCGGCCGTGCCTCCCACAGTGACTTCCACGACGGTCAGCTTCCTGTCTCCGCCTCGGCGATCGCGATCGGCGGCGACCAAATCCACACCCCCGAAGGCAAAAAAGACTATGAAACGCCCCGCGCCCTGACCACCGAAGAAGTCGCCGCCGTCGTCGAGGACTACCGCGCCGCCGCCCAGCGCGCCAAAGACGCAGGCTTCGATGGCGTCGAAGTCCACTGCGCCAACGGCTACCTGATTAACCAGTTCCTCGACTCCAAAACCAACAAGCGCGACGATCGGTACGGCGGCAGCCTCGAAAATCGCTGCCGCTTTATGCTCGAAGTCGTCGAAGCCGTGCTGAGCATCTGGCCGAGCAACCGCGTCGGCGCGCGCCTCTCGCCCAACGGCGTCTTTAACGATATGGGCGCACCGGACTACCGCGAAACGTTCCTCCACGCCGCGCAGCAGCTCGACACCTTTAAGCTGGGCTACCTGCACGTGATGGACGGCCTGGGCTTCGGGTTCCACGAGCTGGGCGAGCCGATGACGCTGCCGGAGTTTCGATCGGTATTCTCCGGTGCGCTGATCGGCAACTGCGGCTACACCCAGGAAACCGCCGAAGCCGCGATCGCGGGCGGCAACGCCGACCTAATCGCCTTCGGTCGCCCCTATATCAGCAACCCCGACCTGGTCGCCCGCTTTGCCAACGGCTGGGATCTCGCGCCGGAAGCGGAGATGAGCGACTGGTATAACCCCGCCGGAGCCGAGGGCTACACTGACTTCCCAACCTACGACCCGGCGGCGTAGCTACTTTCGCAAGGCCTTTAGCGGTGGTAAATCGCGGTGATGCTGGCGCTGTCGATCGCGTTGGCGCGCACCATATAGCCCGCCAGCGCATTGCTCGCATCTTCCGGCAGCTCCAGGCTCTCGGTACCCAGCGCGTACACCGTGAAGATGTAGCGGTGGACTTCACCCGGCGGCGGACACGCGCCACCGAAGCCAACTGCACCATAGTCGTTGCGGAGTTCCATCGCGCCCTCGGGCAGCTCGCCAGAAGCGCTCGCGTCTTGCCCGAGCGAAACCGTCGAGGCGGGAAGATTCACCACCTGCCAGTGCCACCATCCCGAACCCGTCGGCGCGTCGGGGTCGTACGCCGCGATCGCAAAGCTCTTCGTTCCCTCCGGCGCGCCCGACCAAGACAGTTGCGGAGACTGGTTGTCGCCTTCGCATCCGAACCCCTGAAATACGTGAGCGTTCGAGAGCTTTTCGCCTTCCGAGATATCCGTGCTGCTTAGGGTGAAGTCCTCTGCCAATGCCGGAGAAGCAGCGCCGAGCAGCAGGATAAGCGCCGCAAGCTGACTACGCATGATTTCAATCCTCGATCGGGGTACGGCCTGAATTTATCAGGGATATTTCGGCCACACTTTCGCAAATCGAGCAAAAACTATCGAAAAACGCTCAATCTTCCGATCGATCTTCAACCTTGCGGATTTCGCTGGGGTTGAGTCCAAACCGCTTCTTGAACGAGTCCGAGAAATGCGAGGAAGTCTTAAACCCACAAGTGAAAGCGATATCGGCCACGGGAGTATCCGTTGATTGCAGCAAACTCAGCCCCTGTTCGAGTCGCGTATTTTGCAGGATTTTCGAGAAGCCCTGCCCGGATTCGGCCAGCCAGCGCCGCATCGTCGCTTCGCTGACTGCGAAGTGTTTTGCAACTTCGCTCGATCGCCAGGGGTGCGTTAGATCGGTTTGGATCAGTCGCCTCACCTTACTCAGCGGCTTGTCTTCTGCATGGGGCGAAAGATAAATGCCACGGCTTTTTAGCCAGACTAAGGGTTCGAGCAGTCGGTATTGCCGGATGGGCTCGGGTATGTTCGGATCGCTCAGCGTGTCACGCACGGCGTTCAAGATTTGGGCGGACTCGGCTTGGCAGTCGCTCGCAAGCTGTATGCCCGCCGATCGGGGTGTGGGCTTGTCGTTCGCGAACACCGCCTCGATCGCGCGGAGCGAGAAGCAAACGCCCGTAGCGCGGTAGTTTTCCCGCAGCACAGGTCGGTTTTCGAGCGTCACCACAGACCCCATCGGAAAGACGATCGCATCGCCAACCTCTCCCACCAGTTCGCCATTAATCGGGCACAAGACACGCTTGCTGCCAGTGTGCACCAAGATAAGGACTGTGCTTTGAAAATAGAGATCGACGAACGTTGCGGCTTTCGCCTGGGCAATGGGCAGCAGGAATATATCTCGATCGACATTCCTATTGAGTTGGCTCATTAGACCTCCTGCGCGAGAAATTCGAGTGTGGACAGACGCAGCCTCCAAAGCTCGGCCAAAGCTCGGCCAAAGCTCAGCGCTCGCATCCCGACGGCGGGCCCGGCTTGTCGAGGTCTACTGTTCAGCCGGATTTCCCCGGTTCCCACACTATCGCGCGCGAACGTTAGGCCGGTGCTGCATCGGGATATTCGAGAGAGCGATCGCGAATCGCCGAGGCGAAAAAGCCAGTGATATAATCCGCCACGAACTTGCAACGAAAGGGAGCTTTTGGGACTGTGGCTGACTGGAAAATCATCTCGGGTGGCGTCACCGCAGCCCAAGGCTTCCGCGCCGCCGGTATCGCTGCTGGGCTCAAACCCTCCGGTGCGAAAGACCTCGCCGCGATCGTCTCGGACGTTGACGCGATCGCGGCGGGCGTGTTCACCACCACCCAGGTGCGCGCCGCCTGCGTAGACTACAGCCACCAAAAGCTCCAGGGCAAAGCCCCCCGCGCCCGAGCGATACTCTGCAACGCCGGTCAGGCCAACGCGGCCACCGGTGAAGCAGGCTGGGCGGACGCCGTCGAAAGCGCCGAACAGTTCGGACAGGCGATGGCGATTCCCGTCGATCGCATCCTGCTGGCCTCCACCGGTGTCATCGGCCAGCGCATCAAGATAAAAGAGTTCATCGACGGCATCCCGACACTAGTGTCCTCGCTCTCAGAAGATGGTGGCGCAGACGCTGCCCAGGCGATTATTACGACCGACCTGGTGACGAAGGAAATCGCGATCGAGGCGCAATTCGGCGATCGCACCGTGCGGATGGGCGGTACGTCCAAAGGCTCGGGGATGATTCACCCGAACATGGCGACGATGCTCGGGTTCGTCACCTGCGATGCGGCGGTGTCGTCCGGCCTCTGGCAGGAGATGCTCTCGCGCGCGGCGGACAAGAGCTTCAACCAAATCACCGTCGATGGCGACACCAGCACCAACGATACCCTCTACGCTCTCGCTAACGGCCAGTCGCGGACCCCGGCGATCACCAGCCCCGGCCCCGATGCCGATAAGCTCGAAGCGATGTTGACCTTTGTGTGTCAGCACCTGGCTAAGGCGATCGCCCGCGACGGCGAAGGCGCGACCTGCCTCGTCGAAGTCGAAGTCACCGGAGCCGATAGCGATGACGATGCCCGCAAAGTTGCCCGGACGATCGCCGGTTCCTCATTGGTGAAGTCGGCGATCTTCGGTCGCGACCCGAACTGGGGACGCATCGCAGCCGCTGCCGGTCGCGCGGGCGTGCGCTTCTCGCAGGACACCCTAGCCGTAACCCTGGGCGAGTTCGCGCTGATGAAGAACGGTCAGCCGCTGGAGTTCGATCGCGACGCCGCCAGCAAGTACCTCAAAGCCACTGCCGAAGACGGCGAATATCTAAAAACCGACACGGTGAAAATCGGCGTCAGCGTCGGGATTGGCAGCGGGTCGGGCATCGCCTGGGGCTGCGACCTCAGCTACGACTACGTGCGGATTAACGCCGAATACACCACCTAACACCGTGACCGACTCCAGCCCGAATCTGTCGCCTCAGCTTGCGGCGCTTCAGCGCGCGATCGAGGTTGTGGCCAAACTCCGCGACCCGGACGGCGGCTGCCCCTGGGATCTCGAACAAACGCCCCAGTCGCTGATTCCCTACATCATCGAAGAAGCCTACGAAACCGTCGATGCCCTGCGGCGCGGCGACTCGGGCGACATTTCCGAAGAGCTGGGCGACTTGTTGCTGCAAGTGCTGCTGCAATCACAGATCGCCAGCGAAACCGGAGACTTCGACCTGAGCCACGTTGCCAACGGCATTGCCGACAAGCTGATCCGCCGCCACCCACATGTCTTCGGCGATGTGGAAGCAAACACGCCCGATCGCGTGCGCGAGCAGTGGGAAGACATTAAGGCTCAGGAAAAAGCAGCGAAAGGCCAGACCGAACAACCGGGAATCGCCGCCAAGCTCGATCGCGACAGCCGCACCCTACCGCCACTGGCCTCAACGATGAAAATCTCGCGCAAAGCCGCCACAGTCGGCTTCGAGTGGGACAGCGTCGAAGGCGTCTGGGAGAAGTTCAACGAAGAACTGGACGAGTGGCACGCGGCAATCGACAACGAATCGAAAGCCCGACAGCAAGAGGAGCTAGGCGATCTGCTATTCACCGTCGTCAACCTGGCACGCTGGTACGACCTCGATCCGGAAGCCGCGCTCCAGGGCAGCAACCAGCGCTTCGTGCAGCGTTTCGGCATGGTCGAACAGGCGCTCGATCGTCCGTTGACAGACTATTCCCTGGAAGAGATCGAAGCCATCTGGCAAGAAGCCAAACGCAAACTCAAGCAAACAAGGCCAATGAGTCAAGACAAATGAGCGCTGCGCGAAGGCTACGCCAACGACAGGCTCAGTGCTCATCGGTGTTTCAGTCGGCATCGACGATTTCGTACCGGCATCGATCGCGCGCGCTAAACACGTGCGTGAAGTGGTCGATCTCGTTCGTATCGCTTAGCTCCAGATTGTAAAAGTCGATCGGCTCGCCCTCGAAATACGGCCCCGCGTGCCACGTGCCGCGATCGAGCTTAATAAAACAGTCCCCCGGAACCTTAAACACGCGCAGTAAATCGCGATCGGGCTCCTCGCTCGTCTCGTCCGGCGGCGCAACCCCAATCCACCAGTCGCGACCGTTCAGCGACCCGAGACATTGCGTACAGCGCCCGTGGCGCGTAATGCGATCGAACCCTCGCCCCTTCGCCTCCAGACGCATGATGTAAAAACGCGGCGTCCCCGCACTCAGATCGAGCTGCGCGTCCGTCTCATCAAAGCGCTTGCCATCCTCGCCCGCCGCGATGACCTGCCCGTAAACCGCAAAAGCCTCCGACGAAATCGGCTCGGCGATAATCGATCGCGTCACCAATTTGTCCGACTCTATTTCCAACGCGCCCATCGCCGCAAATCCTCTCATTTTCAACCGTCAGCAACGCCGCAAACCCAATCACCGCGTGGTTTATCCCCAACGTCCGTGCAGTCTGCACCTTCAGTGGTAGTCTTATGGGTGGCATATTTTAACAGTATGTAATACTGCCAACCCCAGCACGGTTCACGTATTTGAAGACATCAGCATAGTCACCATGGCAGAACAAACCAGTAATGGCTTCGTGACGCAAGTCATTGGCCCGGTTGTGGACGTGAAGTTCCCCGCCGGTAGCATGCCCCGGATTTATAACGCGATCGAAATCCAAGGAAAAAATTCCGCAGGCGAAGACGTTTCCGTCACCTGCGAAGTGCAGCAACTGCTCGGCGACAACCAGGTTCGCGGCGTTTCCATGAGCTCCACCGACGGTATCGTTCGCGGTATGGAAGTCACCGACACCGGCGCATCGATTAGCGTGCCCGTCGGTAAAGCGACCCTCGGTCGTATCTTTAACGTTCTCGGCGATCCCGTGGACGAAAAAGGCGGCGTCACCACCGAAGAAACCCAGCCCATCCACCGCGAAGCACCCAAGCTGGTCGACCTGGAAACCAAGCCCTCGATTCAAGAGACGGGCATCAAGGTCGTCGATCTGCTCGCGCCCTACCGTCGCGGCGGCAAAATCGGCCTGTTCGGCGGTGCTGGTGTCGGTAAAACCGTCATCATCATGGAGCTGATCAACAACATCGCCAAAGCCCACGGCGGCGTGTCGGTGTTCGCTGGTGTCGGCGAGCGTACCCGCGAAGGGAACGACCTCTACGCAGAGATGACCGAGTCGGGCGTGATCGATCCCCAGAACCTCGAAAACTCGAAAGTGGCGCTCTGCTACGGTCAAATGAACGAGCCGCCCGGAGCCCGCATGCGCGTGGCACTGTCGGCTCTGACGATGGCTGAATACTTCCGCGACAAGTCGAAGCAAGACGTTCTGCTCTTCGTCGATAACATTTTCCGCTTCACTCAAGCCGGTGCTGAAGTGTCCGCACTGCTGGGTCGTATGCCCTCGGCAGTGGGCTACCAGCCGACCCTGGGTACGGAAATGGGCGGTCTGCAAGAGCGCATTACCTCCACGACCGAAGGTTCGATCACTTCGATCCAAGCGGTTTACGTCCCGGCGGATGACCTGACCGACCCCGCTCCGGCAACCACCTTCGCTCACCTCGATGCGACCACGGTGCTGTCGCGTGCCCTGGCCTCGAAAGGCATCTACCCCGCAGTCGATCCCCTTGACTCCAGCTCCACGATGCTCCAGCCGAACATCGTTGGCGAAGAGCACTACGGTGTGGCGCGTGCCGTCCAATCGACGCTGCAACGCTACAAAGAGCTGCAAGACATCATCGCGATTCTCGGTCTCGACGAGCTGTCGGAAGAAGACCGTCAGACCGTCGCCCGCGCCCGTAAAATCGAGCGTTTCCTGTCGCAGCCGTTCTTCGTCGCTGAAGTCTTCACCGGTGCGCCTGGTAAGTACGTCGAGCTGAAAGACACCATTAAAGGGTTCCAAGCGATCCTGGCTGGCGAACTCGACGCTCTGCCGGAACAAGCGTTCTACCTGGTCGGCGACATCGAAGAAGCCAAAGCCAAAGGCGAAAAACTGATGGCTGAGTCGTAAAGATAGAGCCGATCGAGCGATTTGCTTTGGTATCTGCCCAGTTGGTACGTGCCGAAGAGCGGGGAAGTGGCGATCGGCATCGATCGATGCCGAATTGCCATCACCCCAGTCGCAATATGCTGAACTCGTGCCGTGCCGTGGCGGGATGCGAGCGCTAGACTTACGCGCCGCCGACCGTTACGGCTCGAAAAATTATTTTTACAGACGTTTCTGAGATCGCTACGATCGATACAAGTTATGGCATTACAAGTACGAGTCATCGCTCCCGACAAGACGGTTTGGGATGCGGAGGCTCAAGAAGTCGTTCTACCGAGCACGACCGGACAGCTCGGTATTCTCGGCGGTCACGCGCCGCTGCTCAGCGCCCTTGATACAGGCGTCATGCGCGTGCGCTCGGGTGGCGATTGGTCGTCGATCGTACTGATGGGCGGCTTTGCAGAAGTCGATGACAACTGCGTGACAATTCTTGTCAACGGCGCTGAAACCGGCGACGGCATCGACCTAGACTCCGCAAAGTCGGAGTACGAAAGCGCCCAGGCGCAAACCGAGTCGGCTTCGACAAAGCAAGAACAAATTCAAGCCAAGCAGGCGCTCAAGCGCGCTCGCGCTCGCTTTCAGGCGGCGGGCGGCATGTCCTAGGCGAAGTCCCAAGGGCAGCTTCGAGACGAGCTGGCCGGACTGGCCGATCGCGCCAAAGCGAAAAAATTCTGCTTTCGATCGAAAAGAGGTGCAGCACTGCGTCTCTTTTCGTCGTTACTGGCGGTGGTTTTGGGCTGTGCCCGCCCGGCTCCGCAGCCCGCGTTCCAAACCGCGCTACGCCTGCCGCCAGTTGCCGCGCGTCATTGCCGTGACGCGCTCGCTGTTAGCAAACAGGAAGCTGCCGGTGATGCCCGAACAGGGTGGATCGATTTCAATTTTGACGATCGCGTCGGTTTTGATACACACCGTCTGGTCGGCAAGCTGAAACACCAAAAGCGGCGCGTCGAGGGAAGCCTGAAGCTGCTGGAAAAGCATCTCCGGGCTTATCGGTAGGCTAAATGACTCGCTGTCATCGGTGTTGAGATGAAACGTCACCTGGGTGATGGCGGTAGATGTCATAGTGCCTCCCAAATTAGAAGATAGATCGGAACAACAAGCCCAAACAGCACGGCGAGAAAATTCGGGCCGAATCCCGCCCAATCCTAGCGCTAACCGAATCGAGTCTGCTGCGGGTGTTACATCGGTCGGATCGAAAAACGCTCCGGATGGGCGCGCACCCCGCCCGAAGCTGGCTGCTATCGGGCGAATCGGCGCGTAAACACGCGGCAAAGTGCAGTCGCTGCAGCTGGCTAATTTGCATGGCTGATTCGCATGGCTGATTCGCATTCTCGACTCGTAAACTAGTATTGATGAACGCGATCGCCATAAATCGCGTTCGAGAGTTGTCAGTGGGGAAAAGTTCGTGTCGGTCAATCAATACGATCGCGGTACAGCCGGAGCCAGCGCGCCGACGCGCCTGTTTGAGTTTGCCCAGGCGGTTGGCAAAGTAACGGCCAGCACGATCTTTGGCGTGACCCTGCTCGGTAGCTCGATCGTTGCCGGTGGTCTCGTTGGTCTGGCGATCAGCTTTCGTAACCTGCCCGACGTGCGCGTCCTGAGGGACTACGTGCCGACGGAAACGAGCTATATCTACGACATCGATGGCGATTTGCTGTTCAGCATCCACGACGAGGCCAACCGCGAAGTCGTGCCGCTCGATCGCATCTCCGACAACCTCAAGTTGGCGGTACTGGCGATCGAAGACAGCCACTTCTATATTCACCAAGGCATTAACCCCGGCGCGATTTTCCGGGCATTGCTCGCCAACCTCGACGCCGGACGCACCGTCGAGGGGGCCTCGACCCTGACGATGCAGCTCGTTAAGAACCTCTTCCTGACGCCGGAGCGCGAATTTAGCCGTAAGGTCGCAGAAGCCGTCTTGGCGATTCGCCTCGAGCAGACCCTGGCCAAAGACGAGCTGCTGGAGCTGTACCTCAATCAGGTCTACTGGGGACATAATCTCTACGGTGCGGAAACCGCCGCTCAAAGCTACTTTAATAAGCCCGCCAAAGATCTGACCCTGGCTGAAGCGACGCTGATGGCGGGTTTGATCCAAGCGCCGGAAGAGCTGAGCCCCTTCGCCAATTACCAAGCCGCAAAGCAGAGACAGGCGCAGGTGATTAACCGCCTGGAGAACTTACGCTGGATCGACGCCGAGCAGGCAGCAGAAGCGCGATCGCAGTCCCTCTTAGTCGGTCGCGTTACCTCGTTTCGCGGCAGTCAGTCGCCGTTTATCACCGAAGCGGTGGTCGCCGAACTCAAGCGCCGCTTCGGCAAAGAAGCTGTCCTCAAAGGCGGGATGCGCGTCCAAACCACTGTCGATCTCGACATGCAGCGCCTGGCGGAAGCCACCGTCCGCGCCTGGCATCAGCGCCTCTACGAGCAGGGCATCTACGGCAGCTTCGATCAGGGCCAAATGGCGCTCGTCGCTGTCGATCCGCGTACTCACTTCGTTAAAGCAATGGTCGGCGGACACGACTACGACAAGAGTCAGTACAACCGTGCTATCCAAGCGCGCCGCCAGCCCGGATCGGCCTTTAAGCCCTTCGTTTATTACACCGCCTTCGCGACGGGAGCCTACAGCCCCGAATCGTCGATCGCCGATTCGCCCGTGTCCTACCCCGACGGCGACAGCATGTACAAACCTCAAAACTACGGCGGCAGCTTCTCCGGTAACGTCAGCATTCGCAAGGCGATCGAGGTTTCGCTCAATGTCCCAGCGGTCAAAATCGGCCAGGAAATCGGCCTCAATAACGTCATCGAGACGGTGCGGACGCTGGGGATGACCAGCCCGATCGACCCGGTGATCTCGCTGCCCCTGGGTTCGATCGACATCACGCCGCTGGAGATGGCCGGAGCCTACGCCACGTTCGCGAGCAATGGCTGGCGATCGGACACCACCTTTATCGCCCAAGTCACTGACAGCACCGGCGAAGTGCTGCTCGACAACACGCCGCGCCCGCGTCTGGTGCTCGACCCCTGGGCGACCGCTTCACTGACCAGTACGCTGCGAGGTGTGATCGATCGAGGAACGGCCCCCAATGCTCGCATGTCGAGACCGGCAGCGGGCAAAACCGGGACGACCTCATCCGAGCGCGACATCTGGTTTGTCGGCTACGTGCCCCAGCTTTCGGTGGCGGTCTGGGTTGGCAACGACGACAACCGACCGCTGCGCGGCGGCGCGACGGGTGGCGGCTATGTCGCACCCGTATGGCGAGATTTCATGCAAAAGGCGCTGGCCAGCGAGCCGGTGCAGCAGTTCCGCTCGCCTTCGGAGTTCGATCGGCCGTAGTGGTGTCGATACTGCGAGGAACCGGGTTTCTAGGAGTTACTGACGTAAACCACGATCGCGACCTAGAAACGTGGTTCCTAACTAGCCGCTGTCTGGCTACGATCCCGACGATCGCGCCCGATAGGGACGCCCGATCCCCTCGGTGACGGCGTAAATCGTCGAAAGCACCTGCAACCATAGCGCTGGGTAGCGCTTCTCCAGCGCGCCCCGCAGCGAACTTTCCATCGCCGGAAGCCAACCGAGCAAAAAGCCAATCAGCGACTGCCAGGTGAAGTTCAGATACGTGCCGACCCAGCGCAGCAGGTCTACTGGCCCCGCCATATCCCAAATCCACCAGAGCAGAATCGGCGTGCGCCACGCGGCGGTAATCGCGAGGCGATTGAACAGCAGCCAGCTCGTACGGTCTTTGATAAACGTATCGGCCACGTGGGGCGGCTCGTCAGCCAGCAGCCCGAAGAAAATATTCAGCATTGAGTTAATGCGCTCCGGCGGCAGCGTCCGGTGCGTCGGCACCATCATCCCCTTGGAGAACAGCCAGGTGACGGCGACGTTGCTCTGGTAGGCGCGCACCAAGTCGAGCTGCGATGCGGCCAGCAGATCGTGCTTCAGGGCGGTGTCGAGTAGGCGCGCGAGCCGATTGGTGTTGCGCACCAGCGAGCCGAAGCCGGTGAACACCAGCGGCGACTGGAGCGAAGCTGCATCGCCGATCGCCAGCAAGCGATCGAACGCCACCGTCCGATCCTGACTGCCCTGGCTGAAGTAGCCGGGAATGTAGCCAAACGTCGCTTTTTTGAAGCTCACCTCGCCCATCTCGCAGCGGCGATACTCGGGCAGAATCGTGAAGAAATCCTCGTACATCTCCAGCAGCGAGCCGGGATTATCTGGGTGGATTTCGTGGTAATGGAACAGATAAAGGGTCAGCTCGCCGTTGCCCGCCGGGAACAGCTCCCAGATCAGCTGCCGCCCGCGCGAGATATCGCCGTGAGAGTTGAGCACGTCGCCGAGGCGCTCGTCCCAAACTTCGCCGTCGATACCGCCATCGATCACCGCGCCGACGGTCGGACAGACGCTGTCAAACGGACGCCCGTCGCTAATTTGCCACGCGATCGGCGAAGCTGTACCCATCGCATCGACGATCGCCCGCCCGTCGATTTGCTTGGCGTCGCCCGATTCGAGATCGACGAGATCGACAACGGCGCGATCGTCAAAAATTTCGGCCTTGATAAACTCGGTGCGCTCCCAGATCTCCGCACCCGCCGCCCGCAGCTTCTCGCCGCAGGTTCGCAGCAACTTTTCGGCGTCGATCGCGATGTTCAACACCTCCGGCGTATGCAGTACATCCGCGCGACAAATTACCGGATTGTTGCCATCGAAAAACTTGTTAAACCCGTCCTCGTACTCGCAGGCGATCAGCGACTCGAACTCCGCTTGCGTAAAGACGTTCAGATCGATCAAGCACTGAAACTCCTGGCGAGAAATATTCCACTCGCGGTTCATCCGCCCGAACGGCAGACGCTCGATCAGCAGCACTCGGTAGCCCCGCTGCGCCATCACCGTCGCCTGAATCGAGCCCAGTGCGCCGCCGAGGTAAATCAGATCGTAGGGAGCCGGATCGGTTTTGCCGGAGTGGCCGCTGCGGCGCGTGACGACGGTTTTCGGGGTCTTGGGCGATCGCACGCCCTCGCGCCAGCGCTGCTCCCACCAGTAGACCCGCTGCAAGTCCGCGTCACCGTTGGGGATTTTCTGAAAGAATTCGGCGGTTTTCGGATAGTGAGTTGCCAGCGCCTCGAAAATCGACTGATTGCTTAAATCGACACTAGGCGGCTCGGGGTAAGAAACGGGGAAGGCGGCATCGAGATCGGCCTGGAATCGATCGCAGATCGCCCGTTCCTGAGGCACGCGGCGATCGCCCCAGCGAAACACCTTGAGGTAGGTCGTCCGTTGCAACGACCAAAGGAAAATCGAGAGGCAAGCCTCGTTGCTGCGGTTATCTTCGCCAAACTCAATGCGGAGGCCGTCGCGCGTCGCGATCGCGCGTCCCGTCGTCGGCGTCCAAGCGTGCAGCCACTGCAAAACGCGATCGGTGTCGGGCGTTGGAGCTTCGAGATAGAGTAGCTGTTTCATCAAATCGTCGAACGAGCGCGGGTGAAGCGGCATTGCACGTCAAAAGAGAGCGGCACGCGCTGCGACCGCTCATAGTGCAGTATATCGATCGAACCGCCCCTGCCGCCGCCTCTGCCGACCCCCGGCACTGACGCTTGCGGTATCGCCGTGGGCGATCGTTAGGGACGCGGCCGCGTCTTGCGGGTTCTCGACCCCGTTCTCGACCCCGTGCGTGCGCCGGTCGTATCACCCGGCGCGCGCGGTACTCTCCTGGCTTTGGATTGCGTCCCGCCGCTGCGTCGTGCTGCCGTATTCGGCTCCGGCGCTTTCGTGCGCGGTGCATTGCCGCCGCGATTAGTGCGGAACGTGACGTTAACCCCTTCGTTGGTTTGCTCCAGCACCAGCAGCGGCGTCGGCTTCGCATTCTGATCCCAGTGGATAAAGGCCACGCGCCCCTGAAGCGCGGGCTGCCAGGTGTCCTGATCGGCGGCGGGGCTCAGATAAGTCTCGATGCAGTCGATAATCTGGCTGATGGTCGCGCTGGTCGGCTGGGTCGGCAGCTTCGTCAGCTTGATCTGGATGCGGAACAGCACCCGTTTTTTCACCTGACCGCCGGAGCCGGTTTCGTACTCCACGTCGAAGACTTCATCGACTTGACGCCCAGAGCCGCGATTGTCCACCGTCGGGCGCAGCGCCACGGAGATCTTGCTTTTGACCTTCACTTTGATTTGGTTGACCACGCCAAAGTGAAAGGTCTCTTCTTCCATCCGCATCCGCAGATAGTCGAGGTTAAACTCGCGCGAGTGAATCAGGTCGGGGTTCCTCTCCATTTTCCCAATCGTATCGACCGCGCGCTTGAATTTCTTTTGGAGCTCGCTGTTTTTGAACTCTTCCGTTCGCAGCTTCTTTCGCAGCGTGCGAATTTTCGACTGCATAAACACGCCGACACCGATCGTCGTGGCCAAAAAGACGACGGCGGCAATCGCTGCTGGCTCGATCGCCATGCCCTGCTCCTCCGCATTGGGCGGGGGTGTTTGGGCGAGTACGGATTGGGTTGCGATGACCTGTTGCCGTGGCATTTGGTAAGCGAGTCTCCTACGCAGACGACTGAGAAAAACGCACACTGTGCGGGGTCGGATGAGACGTCCGCAAATTGTGGAGGCTGTTGCGTTTTGCTCGCCTTTTGCATTCCGGCTATCTCGGCCTCAGCAGGCGGTCTCGCGCACTCGCACTCCACAGCAACAAGTATATGACGATATCTTCGATCCGCTTTCCGGCCCGTGCCGCGCGGCGACGTCGCAACCGGCCCGAGAGAGATCGTCCCATACGTGTTAGAAGCCAAGCCAGCAGACCAGTCTCACAGACCCACTTCAACGCCACAGCTCCACCTCCCAAAAAAGCGCAAAGCCCCCGGAACGTTCCGAGGGCTTGCAATGGAGGTTTAAAGGATCGAGCGAGAAACGCTTAGCCCTTGGAGGTGCTAGCCGTCGCTTCAAAATCAGCTTGCTGCTCGATAACCAAACGCAAACTCGGGAAGAGGAAGTGGTTTTCTTCGACGTACTGTGCGCCGAATAGTCCTTTCTCTGCCCAGAAGTAGCGGTCGGTCGTGTGCTCGTTGCGCTTCACCAGTAATAAAGCCGGAGGGACGATCGACTGGGCTTTAATGTACTTGCGGGCTGCGGTAACGGGCTTATCTTCGCCGCTCTCAATACTATACTGAGGTACGTGCTCCAGGATTCGGCGTCCTTCCTGGCGTCGACGGCTTTTTCTCTTACGTCTCCGTGCCAATGTTCGATTTCCTCCTTAGTCTGGACTGTCCATAAACGGCCAGCAAACAGTAGTAACAGCTACTAAAACCGAATTGGATTATACTTTTTTGATTTAAAAAAGTCAACTAACTCATTGCACCTGCATTGAGAGAAGAACGAACTGAAAAACAAGCGGTTAATCTCAGAACAAAAGAACATCTATGTCGACAGAGCGCACTGTAGTGAGTTTGTGTAAGACGCAAGCCTCGCTCCTCGTCCAAAATCTGAATGTCACCTGCTGTGCGGTCTACGTAACGGAAAATTGCCTGACGGGGACGGGCGAGCGTCTGCTGCCGATCGCGATCGAGCCGGAACAGGTGGTGCGATCTTCAGGTGTCGCCCGCTCGGCCCCGTCGCCGACGCGAAATGCGATCGACGTTTACGACGCTACGCCCCGTCGCAGCGTGTCTTCGATGTCTCCGGTGGCGGCCTCCTCGCCCGGCGGCTACGTTTCGGCGGCGCTGCCCGCTCCAGCCCAGCAGCGCGATACCTTTCCATTGCGGCTGGAGGGCGAGATCGTCGGCGTGCTGGCGCTGTATCGCACGGCGACGGACTGGAACGAGGAGGAGCGCGCTTCGATCGCGGCGGTGGTCGCTACCGTCGAGTACGCGATCGAGCTGCACGGCCAAAACCTCACCCTGCGCAATACCCTAGAGGCCACTTACCTCAACGACCTCCAGCGCCAAAGCCACCTCAGCGACCTGTTCCACCAGGTGCGCAACCCACTCGCCGCGCTGCACGTGTTCGGCAAACTGCTCGATCGTCGGCTGGCGGGCAACTCGCCGGTGCTGGAGGTGGTGGCAAATATCATTCGCGAAAGCGAGCGCCTGAAGTCGCTACTCGACGATCTCAGTATCGTGGCGCGTCAGCCAAGTCTAGAGCTGACCGGACTACAAGAGTCGATCGACGATCTCGACAATCTCGGCGAGCTCGGCAGCACCCTCGAGACGCGCGTCGACTCTGTCGAGCCCGTCGAGCCCGCTCCCGAGCCATCTTCGGCCCTGGCGCTGCTGCCAGCAAATGCCAGCATTCCGTTCAAGGAAGTTTCGGTTAGCGAGCTGCTCGGACCGATCGCTAGCGTGGCCTCCGCCGTAGCCGAATCGCGCGACCTGAGCTTCGAGGCGCAGATCGAATGCCCCGACGTGTTGCTGCGAACGGACGTCAAGCTGATGACCGAAGCGCTTAACAACCTGGTCGATAACGCGCTGAAATATACGCCGGACGGTGGTCGGGTGACGATCGTCGCCAGCCAGCGCTCCTGGCAGGGAAGCCAAACCGTGGAAATTTCGATCTGCGACACCGGCCTGGGGATCCCGCCGGAAGATCTCGATCGCGTCTTCCAGCGGGGCTATCGCGGCGAAAAGCGCGATACGGACATCCAAGGCACGGGCTTGGGTCTGCAAATCGTCAAGCAAATCGTCGAGCAGCTCGGCGCGGACATCGAAATCGACAGTGCGGGACGCGGCCAGGGCGTGAAGGTGCATCTCCGACTGCCGGTTGAGTGACGCCGCGCCGAAACGGCAAACCCGCCGAAGCAACTTTAGGCTTCAGCGGGCTTTTTGCATTGCTTTCGAGCACTGTCGTCGGGCACGCGCTCAGCGACCGACGGATCGAAACAATAGAACGGTCGTTTTCACCCGCGCTGGCGCTAGGATTTCGGCTTCTCTTCCGACTTGTGGCCGTGAAAGCGGATGCCGAGAAAAATGTCGTAGATAAATCCGGCGAAGCTTTTCGCACCCGAAAACAGGTCGAGCTTTTGCTCGCAGCCTTTCTCATCGAGCAGCGGCTTCGAGGCCCGATAGGCACTCTCGTAGCTGTACCAGGGAATCGACGGCCACAGGTGGTGAATCAGGTGGTAGTTCTGGCCGAGAATCAATAGATTTAGGAGCGTGTTGGGATACACGCGGGCGTTCTTCCAGCGATTGCGCTCGGCAAACGGGCGGTGCGGCAGGTAGTCAAAAAACAGACCGAGGGCAATACCAACGACCAACGCCGCCGAGAACCAGTAGTTCAGCACGTACGCGAAGAAACCAAACTTCAGCGAGATGACCACAACGGCAGCGAGGAACAGGCGGCTCAGGAACCATTCCATCAGCTCGTTGTTGCGCCAGAGCTTGCGCTGGAAAAAGAAAATCTCGTGGTAGAAGAACCGCGCGGCGATCATCCACAGGGGACCGCCCGTGGAAACGAAGTGGTCGGGATCGTTTTCGGGATCGTTAACGTGGCCGTGGTGCTGGAGATGAACGCGAGTAAAGACGGGAAACGCAAAACCGAGCATCAGCGCGCTACTGTGCCCGAGGACGGCGTTCGCGAGGCGGTTTTTGTGAGCGACGTTGTGCGAAGCGTCGTGGATCACCGTTCCGGCCATATGCAGCGCCAGAACGTTCATACAGAAGCAAATCCAGTGCGGCCAAGACAGGTAGAAGTAGCCAAGCGTCGAGAACACGACAAAGAGCGTCGCGGCGATCATCAGGTTGACCGTGGGATTGAAGACGGCTTTAGGCGGGCCGAAAAATTCCTTCGGAACCAATGACTTATTGTTGGCCGATGGCTTTTGGGCCTCTGCGATCACAGCATGCTCCTCACTTTTATTAAGTATCGTTGCGCTTTATTAACTCTCAGATAGTAGCAGGGTCGAACGAAGTTTTGTCAAGCGACCGTCGCCTGAAATGGGCGAAGGTCTTACGGTTCGAGGCGATCGCCACTTTCCAGCAGATTCTAACAAAGCCTCTCGTTTCGTTGGCGTCAAGCCGTGTCGATCGGCGCGCGTATGAGAAGAACGGCGATACCGGTCGCGATCCAGATTAGCGCAACGGCAGCGAACCAGTTTCCGTAGCGGACGTAGGGGGTACGGGTGGTGCGCGGCGCGAGCGCTGCGTGGTGGGTCTCGAAGCGATCGAGCCCGGAGCGCCACTGGGTACGACCGCGAGCGCCGATGAAGGCAGAGTATCCGGTGTTGGTGGCGCGGGCAATGGCGCGATCGAGCTCGATCGCGCGCATCACGTCCTGGGCGTGGTGCTGGCTGGGCATCGTGCTCGAATAGTGGGCGTTGTTGGCGGCGCTGAGGATAAACTGCGCGCCTTCGGCGACCTGGCGGCGGAGCGGCTCGGGAAAGGCCGACTCGTAGCAAATGGCGACGGCGGCGCGGCCAAAGGGCGTGTCGAAGTTCTGGCCGCGATCGCCGAATTCGAGAATTGCGGTCAGTGGCGAAAGTCGGGAAATCAGACCGCCGAGCCGATCGGCAAACGGAACGTACTCACCAAGGGGAACGAGCTTGGCTTTGTCGTAGCGGCTGGTGGTCGCGAGGCTGCCGTCGGTGGCGGGAACGACGGTGAGCAGGCTGTTGGTGTAGCGGCGGCGATCGCCTTGCATCGTGCCCAGCCACACTGGGACGCCGCGATCGGCGATCGCGAGACCGAGCTGACCGTCGGGGCTGTCGATGTTGCGCGCGCCGCTCCAGAAGACGGGCAGGGCAGTTTCCGGCGTCAGGACGATATCGACGCCGCGATCGGCCAGCTCGTTGTAGCCGTCGCGGTAGTTAAGCAACGCTTTGCGAATGCCGCCGGGATAAAGCTTGATGTCGTTGGGAATATTGCCTTGGACGATGCCGACCTCGAACGAGGCTGCGGCGCTGGGGACGGCTTCGGCGTTCAGCGACGCCCAGCCCAGCGCGTGCAGCCCGAAACACAGGCCGATCGCGCCCGCGAGCCAGCGGCGGCGGCCCGATGCCCGCAAGCCCAGCGCTAGCAGACCGTTGACCGCCACGATCGCCGCACTGACCACGGTCGGCCCCGACAGGCGATCGAGCTGCAAAATAACCAGGTTATGGGGGCTCTGGGTCAGCGACAGCCACGGCCACCACAGCGCCCCGCGACTCCAGAGCGTCTCCAGCAGCGCCCAGAGCCCCGCTCCGGAGGTAACGAGCCACGCCGCCAGCCACGGCCCCGCAGCCCGCCGCCGACTCCAGCGGGCCAACCCGCCCATCGCGATCGCCCAGACCGTGGGAACCGCGCCGCCGACGACCGTAATCGCCACCCAGCAAAACGCCGCGATCGCCACGCTCTGCCCCCACGACACGCCCATCCACATCATCGGATGCACGCCCGTAATCCATTGCAGCGTCACGCCATCAAACCCGAGACCCCAAACGACCCCCACCAGCGCCGTCTGCCGCAAAGACATACCGCCTAGCACCCGCTGCCAGAGCGGCACGAGCCCGACCCAGGCTAGCCACCACCAGCCCAGAGGCTCGTTCGCCAGTCCGGTCAAGCAACCCGCCACAAAGACGGCGGCCAGCGATCGCGCACGATCGCTGGAAAAGAAGCGGGCGAATTGCGCGAAGACAGTGTTCATTTAGCAGAACAGGTCGCAAAACATGGCGCGGCGGAGAGTTTCAAAAGAAACCTGTGATGTTGACGGAGGCTCTCCGAACGTTCAGAAGCCCGAGATCTCAGCCGACCTACACGGTATCTCAACAACAGAAAACGCAGAAGTAAAAATTTACTCCTGCGCAAAGATGAGTGATACCTGAGCGATGGCGCTAAGTTAGCGCGAGGCCCGGCAAATCCAGGCCATCAGCCCCCGGCAACTGCGGGGACGATGCTGACTTCATCACCATCACTCAAGGCTGTTTCCGTGTTGTCCAGGAAGCGGATATCTTCGCTGTTCACGTAAAAATTTAGAAAGCGACGCGGCGCACCGGATTCGTCGCACAGACGGGCTTTAATGCCGGGGCAGCTCGTTTCGAGCGCGTCGATTAGCTGCGAAATCGAACCGGCGTCGCACTCGATCGTCGCCTGCTCGTTGGTGAACTTTTGCAGTGGGGTGGGGATGAGAACTTTAACGGCCATTGACTTGAGTAAAACAGACTGAAAACTGAAATGAATTTAAGCGTAACGGGCGATCGAAAATCGCTCGAAACTTTGCGGCAAGAGTACGCCAGCAAAATAAGCGCTCGACTGCGGTAGGGGCGTCACGGCAGTGCGTCCGCAATACAGAGCGCTCGGCACTAGTGCCCGGGCGCTCCGTATTGCGCCCCTACGGCAGCTAAACCGTGGTTTGTTCCCAGTCGAGGCGATTGAGGGTGTTGGCACGCTCGAAGGCCGCTTCAAATGACTCGAGCTTCGGCTCGATCGTCAGCGGCTCGCCAACGTAGGCCGAGATGGCCTCTTGGGTTTTCAGGCCGTTGCCGGTGATGTAGGCCACTGTAGTTTCGTCGGGGTCGATTTTGCCCGCTTCCACGAGCTTCTTGAGGACGGCGATCGTCGTACCGCCTGCAGTTTCAGTGAAGATGCCCTCGGTCTCCGCCAAGAGCTTCATGCCCTCGATGATTTCGGGGTCGGTCACATCTTCGATGTTGCCGTTGGTTTTCTTGGCGATTTCCAGGGCGTAGACGCCGTCTGCCGGGTTGCCGATCGCGATCGACTTGGCGATCGTGTTGGGCTTGACGGGCTTGATGAAGTCGCGACCTTCTTTGAAGGCTTGGGAAATCGGCGAGCAGCCTTCGGCCTGTGCGCCGCTGAAGCGCACGTCTTTGCCTTCAACCAGGCCGCACTCGACGAACTCGTTGAAGCCTTTGTAAATCTTGCCGAACAGCGAGCCGGAGGCCAGCGGCGCAACGATGTGGTCGGGCAGTTCCCAGCCCAGTTGCTCGGCAACTTCAAAGCCCAGAGTCTTCGAGCCTTCGGAGTAATAGGGACGCAGGTTGATATTCACGAAGCCCCAGCCGTGGGTGTTGGCGACTTCCGAACACAGGCGGTTGACCTGGTCGTAGTTGCCTTTCACGGCCATCAGCGTCGGGTTGTAAATCAGCGTGCCGAGGACTTTGCCCGCTTCCAGGTCGGCGGGGATAAATACGCAGCAGTCGAGACCGGCGTGGGCGGCGATCGCGGCAGTCGAGTTCGCCAGGTTGCCGGTGCTCGCGCAGGAAACCGTGGAGAAACCCAGCTCGCGAGCGCGGGTCAGGGCAACGGAGACGACGCGATCTTTGAAGCTCAGCGTCGGCATGTTGACCGCGTCGTTTTTGATGTAAAGCTTCTTGAGACCCAGGCGACGCGCGAGGCGTTTGGCTTCCACCAGCGGCGTCATGCCCGTACCGACATCGATCGGGTCGCTGGACTCGACGGGCAGAAACTGGCGGTAGCGCCAGATCGAGTTCGGGCCAGCCTCGATCGTCTCGCGGGTGACGGTGTTGCGAATAACGTCGTAGTCGTATTTAACTTCCAGCGGACCGAAGCAGAGGTCGCAAACGTGCTTGGCCTCAGCCTCGTACTCAGCGCCACATTCCTTGCACTTCAGCTTGTGGAATGCGGGCTTGGTCGTCAGAGTCGGACGCTCGATGGCTTGGGTCATATCTCTAAGCGCTATTGAAGCGCGGTCGTATCACTCATTGGGCGTCAATGTAGCACGGCGTCAAAGTGTCGCAAAACATACCCGACTTTTTTAATCGGGATTAAATCGCGCGAGAAAAAACGGCGATCGCGTCGCCGTCTGAAGTTCGATCTGAGTTTGTTGAATCCAAACCTGAAGCTGGCGTCTGTTGAATCCGAACCTGAAGCTGTCGTTTGGCAAGAGATGCGCCGCTCGGGGCTACTTGCCGTTCGACTCGCCCTGCCCCATTGCGTAAGACGCAAAGCTCAGCTCGTTAATCGTGTTCCAGGCACGGACGCGCTCGCGAAACGCCGACCATCGATCGAACACCTCTTTAAAAGCTGGGTCGCTCGCGGCATTCTCTGTCAGCAGCTCGTCGGCGACCTCGCGGGCTGCATCGAGGATCTCCGTGCTGTAGGGGCGCAACTGCGTACCGCTGTCGATCAGCTCTTGAAGCGCGCCTGCGTTGAGCGCGTCGTACTGCGCCAGCATCATCATGTTTGCTTCCATCGCTGCCGTCTTGAAGGCTTCCTGGTATTCCGGCGGCAGCGCGTTCCACTCGTTCAGGTTGACCAGCACGTCCAGCGTTGCGCCCGGTTCCCACCAGCCCGGATAGTAGTAAAACGGAGCCGCCGTGTTCAGCCCCAGCTTCCGATCGTCGTAGGGGCCGACCCACTCCGCCGCGTCGATCGCGCCGCGCTCGAGGGCCAGGAATACCTCGCTTCCCGGCAGCACCTGCACGTTGACCCCCAGGCGCGACATGACCTCACCGCCCATACCCGGAATCCGCATCTTCAGGCCGTTTAGGTCGGCGACGGTGTTGATTTTACGCTTAAACCAGCCGCCCATCTGCGTGCCGGTATTGCCCGCCGGGAAGCTGATAATGCCGAAGTCGGCGTAGATTTTATGAATCGCTTCAAGGCCCCCCGCCCGGTACATCCAGGCATTGTGTTGCTGGGCGTTGAGGCCGAAGGGAATCGCCGTCGCAAAGCCCAGTGCCGAACTCTTGCCGATGTAGTAGTAGCTGGCCGTGTGGCCGCACTGCACCGTTCCGTCCTGCACCGCGTCCATCACCTGGAGCGGCGGCACTAGCTCGCCCCCGGCGTAAACATCGATCGTAAAGCGCCCGTCGGTTATGGCGCTGACGCGATCGGCAACAGTCTGCGCGCCGCCGTAGATGGTTTCGAGAGAAGTGGGCCAGCTTGCAGCCATCGTCCAGGAGACTCGGGGTAAGCTGCCGCTTCCGGCGGTGTTGTTGGCGGCGGGGCTACAGGCGGCGGCCAGGGCAGCGGTCGTGCCACCTAGGGCGGCATTACGAATGAGGTTGCGGCGTTTCATGGTGGGTTTTATCGCGATTTTTTGTCGTGTTTTTTTAGGTCGGAGCGGAGGCGCAGAATGGCGGAACGAGCCTGCCAGAGCCGTGCATCTGCTCAATGTTGTTAGGCTGTGAGTTTCGAGAGGAGGCCTGCGCCGCGAGGAAATCGGCAGTCCTCGTGGTGGCCGAGAGGTTCGGCTTTTTTTAAGAGGCTGGATTGAAGGAATCGGATCTCTGAAGGTGAGCGATTTTATCGTAGGGGCGCTCCAAGCCGCCGCCTTCAGGCAGGCTGAAGACACGAAAAAAGCGGGGTGAAAATCGACCCCGCTGGTGGGCGATCGTGCGATCGCCTCACAGTGTATTGGCTGCTCGGACATGGACTTCCCGGCGTGGGATACCGAACGGCATTTCAATCGATTTCGGCGATCGAGGCCGGAGCTTACGAGTTCGTAGTTTGCGCTTCGAGCTGCTGCTTGAGCTTGGCCAGTTCGTCCGCCCAGCGCGGGTCGGGTTGGCTCGCTGCCGCCGGGGTGCTGCCCGCCGAGCGCAGGCCGGAGCCGGGCTTGTTGCCGCGACGCGCGCCGCCATTGCTGCGAACCGGCGCGGGCGCGTCCTCTTTCTTGCGGGGTTGAGCTTTCTCGACCTTAATGCTGGTATCGCCCAGCGCCTTGCCGTCGTACTCCGCAATGATCTTATCGGCATCTTCGTCCGCCTCGACGGTAACGAACGCAAAGCCACGGCATTTGCCCGTCTTGCGGTCGGTGACGATCTTGATCGACAGCTCGACGCCCGAATCTTTGAACAGCTCCTGCAGCTCCTCTTGCTCGATTTCCTTCGGCAGATTACCGACGTAAAGGCGGGTGGACATGATGGATAAACCTCCGGTGATTAACGGTCTGAGAAATAAGGTGTGGCGAGCGTTCCCACGAGGTACCTGCGGTCTAGGGCGCTATCCGCAGCGCTGAGCTGGAATGGAGCCGACGTGCAAGCTGCGAGGTCGCGTTGAGTGCGATCGAGTTGGGAAAACTCGGCGCAGATGGGCGCTGTCGGCGTCGCATCGGAAACAGCCACATTCGCGGCGCTCGCGGGCACTTCGATACCGACAGGAGATTTAGAAACAGTGGCGTGAATGGCGGATCGAATTCGGGCGGCTTTCTTTTCCGATCGAAGAAATCTTTGTTGAAAGGATGGGCTTCAAAAGCGCCGTATCGAGCAAGCGTTCGCAAGCTTCTCAGCCGTTAGACTAGATACCACTCTTAATTTTTATAAGCCGCCCGATACGTCTGTATCGACTGAAACAAACCGTGTTGAATCTTACGATTACTTTCGCTTTTTGTGCAAGCCTTTTGGACGACTTCCAACCCTGACGGCCATATAGGTGCGGCAAGCGCGACACCGACCTAAATTCAAGGTCTAGCTCAGTTGGATTCACACTATCACAACTTATCAAAAAGAAACAAAACTTCAAAGTATAGGAGCGCCTCCTGTGGATAGGTGACGAGCGGGCGGGCTGAAGGTGGTTACAGCCCGCCTCGCGCGATCGCGATCGCGCCCCAAAACGCGCAAAGAACGGCGATCGTCGTCGACCAGATCGGGTGGCCGTTTTGGGCGGAAGCGTCGGCCTGTGGCGCGCCGTCTGCTGGCGTTCCGACCTCCAGGCGATCGACGTCGATCCAGGGGGCGAAGCCGCGACGGAACCAGCCGGTGACGGTGACGGTTTGGCCGATCGCGTCCACGGCACGGTCGTAAGTGGGGACGAGCCAGCCCAGCCAGCCGGTGCGATCGAGAACGTGCAGCGGCCAGAGGCGCTGACCGTCGTCGAGCCAGAGGTCTTGGCCGAACCAGTTGGCGACGCCGCGCCGCCCCACGAGCGTGCCGGTCAGGCGTAGGGTGCGGCTGTCGATCGGCAGGCTGTCGAGGTCGAACGTCCAGCGATCGAGGTCGGGCTCGGTGTTAAGGGCGTAGGGCTTGAAGTTAGGGAAAAAAGCGTTAACGCGCAGCAGCGTGCCGACCGCAAAACCGACGAGGGTCAGGCCCAGGGTCAGCCACGGCCAGTCGGCTTGGAGCCAGGAGAGCGAACGCAGCTCGAACAGCCTGCCGATCGTGCCGACGCTAGCGGCGATTGCCACCAAACCCAGCGCCACCGAGACGCCTAAAAACGGCGCGAGATTGTGCATCAGGGTCGTACTGGCGAGCAGGCTGGCCGGGGAGATCGGTAAGACGCGCTTAGGCGAGCGCAGGCGGCGGTTGTCGCTTTGAGCGATCAGCTCCTCGGCGGTAAACTCCGGCGCGGCTCCGGCACGCTCGGCCAGGGCGACAAGTCGGGCGAGGCGCTGACCCAGGGGCGGGTGGGCGCTGGCGATCGACAGCCAGATGCCATAGGAGCCGCTCGCTTCCCAGCGCAGCGCGGCCAGTACCGAAGTGCGATCGGCGTATCGTCCGAACCAGACGCCGTGAAGCGGATCGATGCCACCCAGGGAAACGAACCGCTCCAGCAGCCGGGGCAGAGCACGCGCGTTGCCACACTCACCGCACTCGAAAGCCGCGCGCATCGACATGGCTTGCTTGACCAGGCTGCGGGCGCGGGCGTTGGGGTTGCCGGTCAGGTTGGCCGAAAAGCGATCGGCGTAGGTTTGGCGCAGGCGCGACCAGTAAAGCACCGGCAGATTCAGCAGCCGGTAGACGCCATAGGCAAGGGTCGCAAACGTCGAGGTCAGCCAGAGCGTGAATCCCGCCGCGAGGTAAATCGCGCTCTCGAGGCTGAAGGCCAGCGCATCCGGCTTGCGTACAGTGGCGATCGCCTCACAGCGATCGCCCAATACCGACAGACCGTCATAAACGCAGTAGAACACCTGTAACAGCATCGCGCTGGCCGTCGCGAAGAACACGTCCTTGCGCGCGCCTGCCCCGAGGCCCGCTGCGATATCCGCCGCCAGCTCGTCTGCTGCCAGCCCCTCGATCGCCCCGGTCGAGATTGCCAGCCGCAGCGACTTGCGGCCGTAGCCGTACGCCCACACGAACGCGGCCGGAGCGTCGATCGTCACGAGTTGGGGCTTTGCGGCCCCCTTAGCACGGGCAAATTGCGAAATCAAACGCGCAGCCTCGGGCGAGATTTTTTTGAGGCGGCTTTGGGTCAGGGGCTTGGCACGATACTGCCACTCGAGCAGCTTATCGAGAGCAAACGGCGCGGCGATCGCGATCGCAACCAAAAACAGCGCGATTTTCAGATCGTGCCGCAGGTAAAACGCCTGCACCGGACGCAGCCCGATCGTCAGCAAAAAGTCGTTCGCCTGTGCCATCAGCCAGTGCAGCCCAATCGTCAAGACGGCAAAAATCGCCCCGGTGGCCAAAATCTCCCGGCGGCGCAAATGTCCGGCATCCAGCGGCTTGAGTCGCTGCCAGCGCTCGGGGCGTCCGGCATTGCGCCAGAACGTGCCGGAGTCTGTCTTGGTGGCGGGCTCGGCGGTCGGTTCGGCAGGAAGCTCGGCGGAAGCTGGGACGGTCGGTGCGTGCGGTTTGGGCAGTTTGGGCGGTTGAGGGGCGAGCGATTTGGGCCGGGGCGATTTGGGCCGAGGCGGGAGCGGTCGCCGGGCGGCGGTTTGGGTCGCGCGTCCGCTGGGCTTGTTTGGTAAGCGTGGCGCGGGTTTGGCCGGTTTGGCCGGTTTGGCCGATCTGATTGGCTCGGCGGGCGGGTGCGTTGCAGGCGTCCCGATCGCGAAGGCGTCGGCATCGAATGGATTGTCGGGCTTGGTACTGCCCGCCTCCCCGGACTCAGTCGGCGGCGTGACGATCGCGCGGGCGCGTTTCGGCTTCGTGGGAGCATTCGGCTCCGTTCCGTCCGTCTCCAGCGGTACGAAACCGGCCCGCTGGCGATCGCGCGTATCGCGGGCAGCGCGTTCGGCGTCGGGGTCGGTCGGTCGATCGTTGCGGTCGGAAGAAGGGGGAGTCGCCATACCGAAAGGGACGCGCGGGATTTACGGCCAGTATTTCGAGGATATCGCACGCGAAAAGCGGCGCGATCGCGCCGGAACGATCGTGCCGCTGTATCTGACGATCAGCCCGGTCAGCCCGAGTCGGTCGGTCGATTAGTTGTCGCGCTCGACGGTCTTGAAAATTTCTTCGAGAATTTCCGTCGCACCTCGCTCGCGCAGCTTGCCCGCCAGCTCGATCCCCAGCGACTCGCAATCCGTCGCCGCGCCGGAAACTTCATCCTTAATCAGCACAGAGCCGTCTAACTTGGCGACCATGCCTTTCAGCATCAGCGTGTCGCCGTCGATGACCGTGTTGACGCCGATCGGCACCTGGCAGCCGCCTTCCAAGCTCCGCAAAAACGAACGCTCGGCAAGGCAGCGGTAGGTCGTCGGCAAGTGCTCGATCGCCTTAAGCACGGCCTGCGTCTCCGGGTCGTCGGTGCGGCACTCGATACCCAGCGCGCCCTGCCCGACCGCATGCAGCGACACCTGCGAGGGAATTACCTGATGTACGCGCTCTGGCATGCCCAGGCGCTCCAGGCCCGCCACTGCCAAAATAATCGCGTCGTACTGACCTTCATCGAGCTTTGCGAGGCGCGTATTCAAGTTTCCACGTACGTCCTTAAACGTCAGGTGCGGGTAGTGGTGACGCAGTTGCGCCAGACGACGCAGCGACGACGTACCGACCACCGCGCCTTCCGGCAGCGTGTCGAGCAGCTTATCCTTATGCTTTTCGTGGACGACCAGCGCGTCGGCGGGGTTCTCGCGCTCGGTGATGCAGGCCAGTGTCAGCCCTTCTGGCAGCTTCGTCGGCAAATCTTTAAGCGAATGCACCGCAAAATCGGTTTGCTTCGCCAGCATTCCGACTTCCAACTCTTTCGTAAACAGCCCTTTGTCGCCGATCTTCGCCAGTGCCACGTCCAGAATGTTGTCACCCTGAGTACTCATGGTCTCGATCTCGAAAGTGATGTCGGGGTAGGCCGCTTGGAGCGTGTCGCGCACCCAGTGAGTTTGTACGAGCGCGAGCTGGCTTTTGCGCGAGGCGATGCGGATGGTGCGCGTAGCGGCGGAGGCTGTCATGGAAAGGGTTTAAACGATTTTTAATAAAGCTCGATCTAGAATAACCCACCCCGCTGCTGCGTTTGTTTAACTTCTGTTTCTGTCTCAACCTTTTCTGTCTAGACCTTTTGCACGGTCGATCGAACCGAATCGGTCGAGACGGCTTCGCGACGGAAAATTTAGACTATCCCTCTCTCATGCTTTGGCGTCTCGCCAGCTTCGGTAACGTTCCGAGCATTTGCGCAAGAGCTTCACTCCGCGAGGCCGTGTTCGAGGGCGTAGCGCACCAGTTCCGTGCGGCTGTTCGTGCCGGTCTTGTTGAACAAACGGCTGACGTATTTCTCCACGTTGCGGACGCTGGTATCGAGCTGGCTGGCGATCTCTTTATTCATCAAGCCCTGCGCCACGAGAGTCAGAACGCTCTGCTCGCGCGGCGTAAAGTCGATATCGACCGGCGTCACCTTCGGCGCGGTCGTGCCTTGGTGGGTGAGAATATCCTTGATTTCCTGGATTTGGCGAGCCAGGGTGGCGATATCCGGCGGGTCGCTGGCATCGAAGGCGGGCGAAGCGTTGCGGCGCGCGAGCAGGTTCTCGACGATTGCCACCAGCTCCTCGGGGTCGAAGGGCTTCGAGAGGTAGGCATCGCAGCGCGCCTGGTAGCCTTGGATCCGATCGGATTTCATGCCCCGCGCTGTCAGGAAGACTACCGGCACGTTCTTAAGGCGCGGATCTTCGCGCATCGACGACAGCAGTTCGTAGCCATCGACCTCCGGCATCATAATGTCGGTAATAACCAAGTCCGGGACTCTAGCTTGCAGCTTCTCCAAACCTTCCTTGCCGTTTGCGGCGGTCTCAACTTGAAATCCACTGTCACCGAGATATGCCTCAACGGCTGAGCGCAGGCTTGGTTCGTCGTCTACTAACAACACATTTCCTTTCGCTTCTGTCACGATCTTCCCATCTCCACAAACGTTATGATTTCGCGGTCTCAGTTCTAGTGCGCGACCGCCTGCCCAGTGGCACTCCCAGCATAGCGATAGACGGTGCAGGCTTTGACAGGAGGAATCACACCCCAACCGTACGGCTTGCCGGTGGCGGGAATCTCGCCTTGCGGGGGCGGTGCAGCGCCGGGGATTCGCTCGTGCTGCCAGAGCTGCTGACGTTGCGACTGGCCCGATCGCTCCCAGCTCGACATTCTCAGCAAATCCCGCTCGCGATGCCACACTCTTCTCTCTCGCGCGATCGTCTACAGTGTTCGACGGCGTCTCGTCTCAGGGGGAGGAAAAACGGGCGGCAAGCACGCAATTTTCGGTGCGAACGCCCTGCGAAATCCGGCGTCTAAAGCGACGGAAACGCGCGAGCTACCGTCATTCACACCTCAGCCTCGAAACCCTGACATGGGATTCCGTTTTCGCGCAACATCCGATTTATGATGTGTTGGACATCAGCCGAAGCGGTCGCGATCGGCGCGGTGCAACGTATTTAAGAAGACAGAAGCAGAGCCGTGTGGTTCTGGCTTACAGGAGGAATTCGTGTCCGATACCATCATCGAATCGATTGGCGCTTGGGAGATTCTCGACTCGCGCGGTCGCCCGACCGTCGAAGCCGAGGTTCGCCTCGCGAATGGTGCGATCGGCGTGGCGAAAGTCCCGAGCGGTGCATCGACCGGAACCTTTGAGGCGCACGAGCTGCGCGATGGCGACAAAAAGCGCTACGGCGGCAAGGGTGTGCTGCGGGCAGTGGAGAACGTCAACGAGAAAATCGCGCCTGAATTGATCGGCAAAGTTGACGCTCTCGATCAGATGACTGTCGATGCGGTGATGAACGATCGCGACGGCTCGGCCAACAAGAAAAACCTGGGCGCAAACGCCATCCTCGCCGTGTCGCTGGCAACGGCGCACGCTGGCGCAAATGCGCTACAACTGCCGCTCTACCGCTACCTGGGCGGCCCCCTGGCGAACCTCCTGCCCGTCCCGATGATGAACGTCATCAACGGTGGCGAGCACGCCGCCAACAACATCGACTTTCAGGAGTACATGATCGTGCCGGTGGGCGCGGCCTCGTTTCGCGAAGCTCTGCGCTGGGGCGCGGAAGTGTTCGACTCGCTGAGCAAAGTCCTCGACGAGAAAGGTTTGTTAACCGGCGTCGGTGACGAAGGTGGCTTCGCGCCGAACCTGGAGTCGAACACCGCAGCGGCAGAACTGCTTGTCGCGGCGATCGAGTCGGCAGGCTACAAGCCTGGAGAAGAAGTCGCCCTGGCGCTGGACGTTGCCGCTAGCGAGTTCTACAAAGACGGCAGTTACGTGTTCGACGGCAAAACCAACACCCCCGCCGAAACCATTGACTATCTGGCCAGCCTAGCGAGCCAGTTCCCGATCGTCTCGATCGAAGACGGCCTGCAGGAAGACGACTGGGCCAACTGGCAGGCGCTCACCGAGAAGATGGGCAGCAGCTGTCAGCTCGTCGGCGATGACCTGTTCGTGACCAACGCCAACCGTCTGCAAACCGGCATCGACAAAGGCGCAGCCAACTCGGTGCTGATTAAGGTCAACCAAATCGGTTCGCTGACCGAGACGCTGGAGACGATCGACCTGGGCGCACGCTACGGCTACCGCTCGGTGATCAGCCACCGTTCGGGCGAGACTGAAGATACGACGATCGCCGACCTGTCAGTGGCAACCCGCGCCGGTCAAATCAAAACTGGCTCGCTTTGCCGCAGCGAGCGCGTCGCCAAGTACAACCGCTTGCTCCGCATCGAAGCCGAGCTGGGCGACAAGGCCGTCTACGCAGGCACGATCGGCATGGGACCGAAAGCGTAAAACGCCGATGCTGCCCGGGGCGTACTGTTGTGCGCCTTGCCGATTCCAGCAGTACGATTGTCGAAAAGCCGGGATCTGCACGCGCAGATCCCGGCTTTTTAGCATCACGATTGGGAGGTCAGATTTCCGGCGAGAGTGAAGAAGCTGACTCTAAACGAACCCGCGATCCCAGAGCGGTAAAGACCGTAGCGCCTTGCGCCAAATTGTGGCTGTCCGTAAGAGATCGAAGGCTCGATCGGCCTCTGGGAAAGGCCCGTTTTCGCTTTAGAGTTCGCCTGTGCTCATCCAACGATTCAAGTCTTTCAAAGAGTCAAGCAATTTCAGTATCTCTAAGTGATTTCCACTTTGAACCGCTTTATCTAAAACAGAGGCAATACTCGAGCACTCGTCATTATTACTGAGATTGGAGCGGCGTGCTTTGGCGTGAACGGTGTTCATAGTTCAAAGTGTGGTAACTGATGTAAATCAGTATGACCGCACTTCTACGTAAAAACAGTGATGCACCGCCCTGTAGCTCCGTGATATTAACGACTCTTTGGATGTGATAGCGATCGTAACGACTCGCCTCGGCGGTCAGTCGATCGCGGTGAGGTTTGGGCTCAGTCGCGCTCCAGCGGTAACTGCGCGAGCTGGGACTCGTCGATCAGGCGCTCCAGAGCGATTTCGAGCTGGCGATCGGCATCGAGGTAGACCCAGCCCATGTCGGTCATTTGCTTGACCTCAAAGTGGAGGTGCGGCCCGGTCGAGAAGCCGGTGCTGCCGATGCGACCGATCGGGTCGCCCTGCTTCACCTCTTCGCCCACTTCGACCAGCAGCTCTGACAGGTGGGCGTAGAGCGTCTCGGACGTGCCGTCGTTGTGCGACAAAATCACCGTCAGACCATAGCCGCCCAGCGATGTCGATTCGACCACCTCACCAGAGAATGCTGCCAGTACGGGCGTGCCGGTCGGTGCGGCGATATCCGTGCCCGTGTGCATGCGGTGGACGTTCGCGATCGGGTGGATGCGGAAGCCGAAGAACGACGAGATCGACGACGGAACTGCCACCGGGAAGAGAATGCTGCGATCGCCGTTGCCCATGCGTCCGACGGGCATTACGGCGAGGTTGCGCGTCACCTGCGCTTCGATTTGTTCGTAAGTGAGTCCCATCGCAGCGTAGGGATCGAAGCTGCTGCTGCGATCGCTGAGACCGACGAGAGAATTGACAACTGCTGCAGTTGCCGTGGGCGCGTAGCCGCCACCGGGCGTGCCGCCGTACGCGGTGTTTCCGGCGCTATTGTCGTTCCCCGACCCGTCACTTCCGAAGACGACATCGGCGCAAAGGCCACCGGTCAGCGTCTGCCCCGGCGCGATCGAGGAGGCACATCCCGTACTGCGGTCTTCGAGCACCACTGTCGCCGCGCGATCCGCGTTGCCCTCGGGCTGAGTCGCGCCGACGCTGTAGTCCGTATCGTCGATATAGCTGTGAGCCGGGGCAGAATCTGCCGGAAGGTCGTCTAGAACGGAAGGCAAAGGCTCGGCAGGTGCGGGCTCGGCGGGTAGGGGCGCGGCGCGCTCGATCGGGGCGGGTGCGACGGGCGCTTCAAAAATTACTTCTGCCGGAACGCCGCCCAAGTCGGGCTCGGCAGCAGGTGCGGCAACAAACTCCGGTGCGCTGTAGACCGGTGCGCTGGGGGCATCTTGGAGCGGGTCAGCCATGTCCACCTGCGCGAAAACTGCGCCACCGCCCATCAGACCGAGGCAACCCAGTGACGCGAGTGCTCGCAAATCGAGCCTGGCGCGAGCGGCGGGCTGACCGAAAGCAGCGCTGTCCGGGCTGGGCGTGGCGGGGCTGTGCTTACGAGGAGACATAGCGTGAGACCGAAAAAACAAACAATAGTGAAGCGTTGGCTGGGCACGAGCACGCGACTACAAGCACTCAGGAAAACCAGGCGCAAGCCTGAAGCTGCGAAATCCGAGAACGAGGTCTGGACAGTTAGCCGACGAACGCTAGCCTGGGGCGATCGATCGCCAAGATCGTTAACCGGCCGATACTTTACTAGGTCGGCCCGCGATCGATGCTTTTACGAAAGGATGGCGCGAAATGCGTCGGCTGCGCCGAAAAAACAGGCAGTCAACAGCAAGGCCATTCAGGACTCACCAGACGCAGACCGGAGGAACCGGGTTCCGAGCCCCGCGATCGACTGAGCCGACAGATTCCGTGCTGGGAAACGGTCGGCTCGACGGGGCAACCGGAGATCGGAGCGCGGCTAACTTAAGATTCTTTTTCCCAAAAGCTCTGAAACTGACCGATCGCAGCTTGAGCGATGTTGAAGCCCGCCCAACTCAGCGCGAGAATCACAGGGGACAGGACAAACACCACACGCAGGTCTAGATCCATTGGGGACACCTCTAGTAACAGATTGTTAAAACATTCATACCGTAGCGAATTATATCTCGTTCGCGGAGCAAGTCGAGCCTGCTCGGCGTCGCGGAGCTTGCTACGGCACGGTGGCTTCGCCGACCCGGTTTGACGAGAGCGCGAACGCAGCGGCGATCACCGCAAGCGAACCGCCAACTCTTTATGGCGAACCGGGCTCGCAGTTGGCGGACGCCAACCTCAGAGATCGCCGCGGGGAAGGCACTTGGGCGATCGCCGCGATTTCGATGCCGCGAGGCTGGAGCGCCGCCTCTAGTCATCGTGGTCATCGAAGGGATCGTCGAGCTGGGTGGACGGCGGGCCAAAGGAAATGTAGACGGCGTACCCCGTAATCGCCATCACGACGCCAGCCAGAGAAACGCTAAGAACTGTTGCGGGTTCCATAATTCAGGAAAAATATGAGGTCTTGTCTTCTATAATATTACGAAATTTTAAAAAGCCTCGACCTAAAGGTAGAAACACAATGGCACAACGTACTCGCCTCGGCGATATCCTCAACCCGCTGAACTCCGAATACGGTAAGGTCGTTCCGGGCTGGGGAACGACCCCGGTGATGGGCGTGTTCATGGCGCTTTTCCTCGTCTTCCTGCTCATCATCCTTCAGCTCTACAACGCCTCCCTCATCGTCGATGGCGTGGATGTGGACTGGACGAGCCTGAGCAAGTAACGCTCGGGTTTGCTGCGCTCGCGCAGTCTTCACGTACCGATTGGCTCGCATCTTTTGCCGCGATCGTCTCCCGATCGCACGACATCCGATTCCGAGCCGATCGCCAGCTTTTAGAGCCGCAGCTCCCGTACTCAGTCTGGAGAGCTGCGGCTTTGTGGCCCTGCCGGGTACGCCCGCGCACCCCACACAGGCCCGCGACTGTTCGCACAGTCGATTGGGGTTCTGTGTAGAATGTCATCCAGCATTGCTCGAGCGTGCTTCGCGACTCTGTCGTGACTGGCCGTCGGGCGATCGCACTGTATATACGCTTGCCGTTTTGCGAGTTCTCGTCGCGTCGGGCGAGCCTCACTAGAGAGAAATTTTCAAGTATGAACGTCTTTGGAATCGGCCTGCCCGAGATGATCGTGATTCTCGTGTTGGCGCTACTCGTCTTTGGGCCGAAGAAGCTGCCGGAAATCGGTAGCAGTCTCGGCAAAGCTATTCGCGGGTTCCAGGATGCAACGAAGGAATTCGAGACCGAGCTGAAGGAAAGCGCCAAGTCCGTCGAATCGGCGAGTTCCGTCTCTAAATCCGCCGAGCCCAGCGTTGCTGAGAAGGCGAGCGACGCCTAGTCGTCTGCGAGCGCCCCATTTCTAGCCCTTCGTAAATTCGTAACCCGTTCGTCCGACTGCGGCGCGAGCGGGTTGCTGCATTTTTGCTCTTCTTCACCGTTGCTCTTCTTCACCGTTTGCGTTTCCCGCCTGCGTTCCGCTCTCCTGTCTGCATTCTCCGACCCGCCGCCAGCGCTATGTCCTCCCGCCCCAAAAATCCGACGATCGCCCCGAAGCTTATCGTCGGCCTCGGCAACCCCGAACCGAAATACGATCGCACGCGCCACAATATCGGCTTCGCGGCGATCGACGCGCTAGCGCAGGAGTGGCAAACGAGCCTATCGGAGGTCAAGCGCTTTAAGGGCGAAATCGCCGAGGTGCGGGCGAGCAGCGATCGCGACGGCAAAATCTATCTGCTCAAGCCGCTGACTTATATGAATCGTTCGGGCGAGTCGATCCAGGGCGTGCTGAGCTGGTACAAGCTCGCGCCGGAAGACGTGATGGTCGTCTATGACGATATGGATTTGCCTCTGGGGCGGATTCGTTTGCGGCTGTCCGGCTCGGCGGGCGGACACAACGGCATCAAATCGACGATCGCCCAGCTCGGCACGCAAAAATTTCCCCGCCTGCGGATCGGTATCGGTCGCCCGCGCGTGCGCGCCGCCGGGTCGGTGTCCCACGTTCTCGGTAAGTTCTCGCCGGAAGAGTCGCCGATCGTTCGCGATGTCTTGAAGCTGACCTTCGACGCCGTAGAGTGTAGCTGCAAGCGCGGGGTCGAGATGGCGATGAATCGTTACAATAACCGCAATGTCGCGCCTGTCGTCGAAGCGTCGCCCTGACGATCGCGAGCCGCGCGACTTCTCTCGATGTCGTTCGGAGGCGAAGGCATGAAACTACCGCAAACTGAGGCAGTTCTGCGCGTCACCGATCGCTGCTGGGATCGCGGCTTGCTAGAAGGAGAAATCGCCGCCGGGTCGTTTACCTGGCAGTTTCAGTGGCGCTTCCGTCAGGACTACCTCGCGATCGAACCGTCTCAGGGTCGGGCGCTGATCCAAGAGCCGCTCGGGCGCTTTCTCGAAAAACAGGACTACCAGCTCGAACCGGGTGGCGACTATTCGTTTACGATTCGAGCCGAACTGTAGATGGCCATAGTTAGGCTGTGAGACGACGATCGCTCGCGTCTTGCCTTTCGGTAACGATGCGTTTAAAGTTCGCAGTACGAATACAGAATTTATATTCTTTTTATACGAGCCCGCAGCTTTTTTTACGCTCGTTGTAAATTTCGACCCGACTTTGAACCCGCTTCCAGAAAATTCTGCAAAATCGACTGTAGACCGACCTTCCGCTCGCGATCGACTGTCGAGCGAAGTGCCAGATGCCTGGCGCGCGTAGCCGGTCGAGCGATTCTCCGCCTGTCGATACCGCCTTTTGACGATCCGGTAAAGGCGATCTGCTGAAGACGATCCGCCGAAAAACTCGTCCCCCACGGCGCTCCAACGCTTCAGCCGCCGAGGTCGTTTCTACCGTCGCGCTCGGTGCGTTCACCTCTGCCTCTTAAGAGTTTTCACCTCCTCAACCATCATGGTTCAAACTCCCCCCCTTTCTGCTGATGCTGCGATCGCGCCGGGAGAAAGTCCGGACGTGCAGTCAATCGTCATTCTCGATTTCGGCTCGCAGTACTCCGAATTGATCGCCCGCCGCATTCGCGAAACCCAGGTGTACTCTGAGGTGCTGCCCTATCGCACCAGCGCGGCAGAACTGAGCGAGCGCGCCCCGAAAGGCATCATCTTCTCCGGCGGCCCCAGCTCGGTCTATGACGATCGCGCGCCTCAGTGCGACCCGGAAATCTGGAACCTGGGCATCCCCGTTCTCGGCGTTTGCTACGGCATGCAGCTGATGGTTAAGCAGCTCGGCGGGTCAGTGGAGCGCGCCGAACGGGCCGAGTACGGCAAAGCGGCGCTGCAAATCGACGACCCCACCGATCTGCTCACCAACGTGGCCGACGGCTCGACGATGTGGATGAGCCACGGCGACTCGGTGACAGAACTGCCCTCGGGGTTCGAGCGCCTCGCCCACACGGACAACACGCCCGACGCGACGATCGCCGACCACACGCGCAAGCTCTACGGCGTGCAGTTTCACCCAGAGGTCGTTCACTCGGAAGACGGGCAGGCGCTGATCCGCAATTTCGTCTACCACATCTGCAAATGCGAGCCCACGTGGACGACGGAAGCGTTTATCGACCGGGCGATCGCCGATATCCGCAAGCAGGTCGGTGACAAGCGCGTGCTGCTGGCGCTTTCCGGCGGCGTCGATTCGTCCACGCTGGCCTTTTTGCTGCACAAGGCGATCGGCGACAAGCTCACCTGCATGTTCATCGACCAGGGCTTTATGCGGAAGTACGAGCCCGAGCGGTTAATGAAGCTCTTTAAAGAAGAGTTCGCGATCTCGGTCGAGTACGTTCAGGCCCGCGATCGCTTTCTGAGCAAACTCAAAGACATCACCGATCCCGAAGAAAAGCGCCGCCTGATCGGCCACGAATTTATCCGCGTCTTCGAGGAAGAATCGACCCGCCTCGGCCCCTTCGACTATCTGGCACAAGGCACGCTCTATCCCGACGTGATCGAATCGGCCAACACCAACATCGACCCGAAAACCGGCGAGCGCGTCGCGGTCAAAATCAAAAGCCACCATAATGTCGGCGGCCTGCCGAAAGATCTCCAGTTCAAGCTCGTCGAGCCGCTCCGCAAGCTCTTCAAGGACGAAGTGCGGAAAGTCGGTCGCGCGATCGGTTTGCCGGAAGAAATCGTCAACCGCCATCCGTTCCCCGGCCCCGGCCTGGCGATCCGCATCATCGGTGAAGTTACCGCAGAGCGGCTGAATATCCTGCGCGATGCCGACCTGATCGTCCGCCAGGAAATCAACCGCCAGGGGCTCTACCACCAAGTTTGGCAATCGTTTGCAGTGCTGCTGCCGATCCGCAGCGTCGGCGTGATGGGCGACCAGCGCACCTACGCCCACCCAGTGATTTTGCGCCTGGTACAGAGCGAAGATGGCATGACGGCAGACTGGGCGCGCGTCCCCTACGAATTCCTGGAGATCGTCTCAAACCGCATCGTCAACGAAGTTAAAGGCGTCAACCGCGTCGCGCTCGACATCACCTCGAAGCCGCCCGGAACGATCGAGTGGGAGTAGCATCCGCGAAAGAAACTGGATTCGCTCCGCATGTCAGCAGCGCCCGAGAAAAGTAGCCCTTTTCCTCTGACAGCCGGGGGGCGAAGAACGCGACCTGGGCCGCATTTTTCTGTTATGGTGGCATCCGTCCTAGCTCGGGAAGGTCGGTCGCGTCTAAAATTAGACCCAAAGCTAAGCTTAGAGGGCACTTGCGGCATGTGCGACCGAACTTAGAGCGCCGTATTGTACTTTTCCGTTATCATTATCTACGACACTCTGTCGAGACTCTAAGAAATGAACCTGACCAAGCGTTTCCTCCAGGCCGTCTTTGCGGCCGTCTTCGCGATCGGCACCCTCGTCATCGCTGCCGCTCCGGCTTCTGCATCCTCCTACACGATCAAGATGGGCGCGGACAACGGCATGCTCGCCTTTGAACCCAAAGATCTAACGGTCAGCGCTGGCGACACCGTCTCTTGGCAAATTAACAAAATGCCCCCCCACAACGTCGTTTTCGACGATGGCAAAGCGCCCGACGCCGATCTGGCCAAAGCCATGTCGAACACGAAAATGATGTTCGCTTCGGGAGACACCTACGACGTAACGATTCCCGCAGATGCAACCCCCGGAACCTACACCTACTTCTGCTCGCCTCACCGTGGTGCAGGCATGCTCGGCAAACTGACGATTCAGTAATTCGCCGTTTTTCGCCCGTTTCGCACGGGCGCGCTCGGCAAGCTGGCGATCCAGTAATCGACCGGTCTCGACTACTGTCATCCCTCCAGCAAGCCCCAAGCTAGCTTCAAGCTAGCCGGAACCCGATGTACCAGCGCGTACGTCGGGTTCTTTGTCGTTTGACCCCGAAACCGATCGCCGCCACGGATATGCGGCACGGCGTGAGTTTACGACCTGCACTGGGGTAAACCGTAGCGGCACAGCGAGCAGGGGTGACGCCGCTGTTCTTGGCTCCCGACTCGCCCGACTCAGACTCACGAGACCGCTTGCATAAATCACAAAAGTCAGGGTTCGAGCACTGAGCTTGTCGTTGGCGTAGCCTTCGCTCTGCGAATAGGCGCGGCTATTTTTCGCGATTTCGCCGAGGCGATCGGCAAGCTAACGCTTTGCGAACGACAAGCTTGGTGACCGAGCTCAGTCGAAGTCCAGCTTTCTAGATGCGGCCTTTTGTGCAGCTCAAAATCTTTATGCAAGAGGTCTACAGAGAAGGCATTTGGCTCGACGAAGCGCCAGCGCTCGTACGAACCCGAGCTATCGCTTAGCGAACTCGTTCTCTCGTTTTGTTCGCTGGCGAGCCGATCGCACCAGTAGTGCGCCCACAGCACGGCGTTGGATGCCTCTTCATCTGATGACTCCATCAGATGAAGAGGCAAGAAGATGAAGGTTAACACCAGCAACTTTACGAAAAGAAAATTGACAGCATTTCCCTCCATTTCGCGCTTCTACAGTACCGAACTTCTACTAATTAAAAGCTAGAATTTACGAAGTATGAGTTAAGTTGACTCGGTCTATTTCTGTTGCAAAGCTTTGAGAAGTCTGGCGAAACGCTGCAAGATTCACTGAATAGTTAAGAAGATCGTACGCGACGCTGAGAAGCAACTGAGAGACCCTGTAAGCCCGCTTTACTCTCGACAGCAAGACAAGTGAGAGCACTCTTGGTTCGTCAAAGCGTTATCTAGGACGCTCTCAGGCTACCTACGGTGAAATTATGCTGCGGTACTTCAGAATTCCATTCGATCGCTGCTCGGATATCGAGGTTACAAAAGAGGCTAATTCTCGGATGGAGAAGCTAGAGCGTAACCTAGTGATTGCCATACGCGTTGGCTTCTCCGATAGCAGCACCAATTTTCGTGCTTTCCGTGCCACAAACAATATTGCGAAGAATTTAGGACATTGTGGTTTTGAGTACGACCCAAAAACGAACTGGAGTATTCGACTGCGACTCGCGCAGATCGACGCGGCGCGACTGCAAATAAAAGCAATGGGCGGATCGGATACGTTGGTCGCAGCGATGGATTGGCGGCCCGCAATCGATCGTTTGCTAGAGCTGGAGTGTCGTCAGTCTGCTTGATCCAATGGCGAAGACGATTGAGCAAAAAAATGCAGTTCTGCAAGTGGGAGCTTACGTAGGTTAAAGGTCTGCGCGTTGATGACTCTGCGGAACAACCTCAATAATTGGCTTGCTCGACTTAGAGCACTCCACGGAAATAAATGTCCGGTATTCAGAGTTCGAGCACTGAGCTTGTCGAAGTGCGTCACACCCAGGCTTCGACAAGCTCAGCCTTCATTGGCGGCTTCTGGACAAATATATTTGTGGAGTGCTCTTGGAGGTCTAATGGAGATCGTTTCGACCCCGAGCATCGCACCCGCATGAGCAGCCAATCCCACGAACCGCTACAGCATCCCAAACGCCAGTCCAGCCCACCCGCCGAGGTCGTGCGCGCGATGCTCGACGCTCTGACCGACCATCCTCACCGCGCCTGGATCGAGCGTGCCCTGCTCGACATCTGCGAGATGGCCGATCGCGACGTCGATCGCCTCGATTGGAAAATTCTCAGCCAGTCGATTCGGGATATGACGCGCGCGATGGAGATGTTCGAGCCCTACCGCTACGTGCGCAAGGTGGCGATTTTCGGATCGGCGCGCACGCCCGAGGACGCGCCGGAGTTTCAACTGGCGCGATCGCTGGCGGCGAAGTTGGCCGATGCGGGCTTTATGGCGCTGACGGGTGCGGGCGGCGGCATCATGGAAGCAGCGAATCGGGGCGCGGGCGCAACGCGATCGTTCGGGCTCAATATCACGCTGCCCTTCGAGCAAACCGCCAACCCTTATATCGACGGTGACTCGAAGGCGATCGAGTTCAAATATTTCTTTACGCGCAAGCTGTTTTTCCTGAAGGAAAGCGACGCGATCGTGCTGTTCCCCGGCGGGTTCGGCACGATGGACGAGGCGTTCGAGTCGATCGTGCTGCTGCAAACCGGCAAGTTCGGCCCCGCGCCGTTCGTCTTGGTGCAGCCGCCGGGAAACCGCTACTGGAACGAGTGGGAAGATTACGTGCGCGGTCAGCTACTGGCGCAGGGGTTGATTTCGTCCGACGACTTGAAGCTATTTTCGATCGTCGAAGATGCCGACGTAGCCTGCGCGGTCGTCCGCGATTTTTACAGCGTTTATCATTCCAGCCGCTTTGTGGGCGATCGCCTGGTGTTGCGGCTGCGCTCGGCGCTCGAAGGGGACGCGATCGCGCAGCTCAACGCCGAGTTTGGCGACCTGCTCGCGTCCGGCAGCATCGAGCCCAGCGCCGCCCTGCCGGAAGAAGCTGGCGACGAAACCGAGCGTCTGCCCCGGCTAGTGCTGCACTTCGATCGCCGCAGCTACGGACGCCTGCACGCCATGATTCGGGCCATCAACCGCCTCGGCGCGTGCGAGTCGCTCGAGGTCTGTGCCAAACGTGGTTAGCCAGCTTGAGACCTCAGAATGCACCAATAAATAAACATCCAATCCAAATAAACGTCCAGTTTGCGTAGTCGTTGGCGTAGCCTTCGCAAGGCGAATATGCGGGTTTAGGAAAACGTTGATGAGCCTGTATGTCTCATCCTCAAGTCGGATGATTATATTTTTTCGAGCGCGCTCGGAGGTTTCCAAACCCTCTGAAATCTGGGGTATGGAGATCCTGGCTATTAACCAAACCACAGTGGCGCGATCGCTCCGAGGCCGAACAGCATCCCGCCGAGGAAGTGCATTCGCACGGCGATGAACTTGCTGTTGCCGACTTTTTCTGGGCGATCGTGGTTTTCGCTTACGTGCCGACAGAGCCGCACCGCCAGCGGAAAGCCCAGCGTCAGCGCCAGCGTCCCCACCGGCAGCGCCCCGAAGACGACACCCGCCACCGGTGCGATGTAAATCGCCGCGCAAATCCAGGGCAGCAGTCGCGCGCCCCGCTGCGTCCCCAGGCGGACGATCGGCGATCGCTTGCCCGCCGCCAGGTCGTCTGCAACCTGATGGAAATGCGAGCAAAATAGAATCAGGCTCGTCGCCAAGCCCACCAGCACCGCCGCGATCGCCAGTCCCAGCAGATGCGCGCCCGACGCCAGCGGCGACCAGCTCCCGGTCTGGCTGTAGTACGCCGCCGCCAGCGCCATCGGCCCGAAGGTGACGAAGCAGATAATCTCGCCGAGCCCCTGGTAGCCCAGGCGAAACGGCGGCCCCTGGTAGGTGTAACCCAAAAAGCAGGCCAGCGACACGATCGCAGCGATCGTCGGGTCGCGCTGCATCCAGGACAGTGCCAACACGCCGCCGAGGCCGAGGACGAGCAGCAGGTTTGCGACCCAAAAGACACCGTTTTTATTGCCCGTTAGATTGACGATCGAGTGGGCTTTATTCTTATCAATTCCAGTGTCGGCATCGAACACGTCGTTGGTTAAATTCAGCCAGGCGATGATGGAGATCGCCGACATCAGAAAAATCGCCAGCGGAGACCATTTAAAAGCCGCAGTTTGTCCGATCGCAATCGCACTACCCACCCAAATTGGGACGATTGCAACGGTGTACATCGGTGGTTTGATCGCCGCCATCCACAACTTCGAGCGATCGGCAGAATCTGTTATCGAAACCAAAGCAGTACGTCCTCTTTCAAAGCCATTTTTAAGTTTAAAATTCCCGACCGAAGTTCGGATTGAATTCGCGCCGAAGCCCGAGCGCAGCCCGTGCAACAGGCTGACCGGATCTCTGGCCAACGCCCGATTCGAGCCCAAACGATCTTTTTGCCTTAGCTTAGACCGTTTGCCACCTGTGCGTTGCCCAAAAACAGCCCTGAAGTATCACTCTGCCCGTCGCAAGCGCTCCGCGATCGCCAGCACGCACCGGCGGATCGCAGAACTCTACGGGCAGCATAAAACGCGCTCCGAACGGCCCGATCGCCCGCTGCGACCGAACGCTTAGATTCGGGAATGTTAGATTATGCTTCAGGGCTGCATGGATGGCTGTGCCTCGATTTAGGAGCAATCGGGCTGACGTTGCGCGCAAACGGCGCGTCGGATCCCTTCTCGTATTTTGACGATTCCTTACATCCGCGCGATCTATGCTCGTTCGACCCAGTTTTGCCGAGCCGCCAGCAGGCCGTCAGACGCTCGAATCGTTCCTCGAAAGCTGTCGGCAACAGGCCGAGCGCTCGCGTGCGGAGCGATATGCAAGCGTGAGCTTTGAGGGTGGCGATCTCGACCCTTTGGCGATATTGCAGCAGCTCGATCGCGCCGATCGCCTCAGTTTTTACCACGAGAATACGGCAGAGGATTTAATGATTGCCGCGATCGATAGTGTCGCTTCTTTCGAGTCCGACTGTCTCGATCGATTTAAGGCCGCGCGGCAGTTTTCCGAGCGCTGTTTTGAGAATATTTCTCATTGGAATCCGCGATCGCTTCCCTATGGAAATCCACATCTTTTCTGTGGGTTTACCTTTTTCGAGCGAGATCGTCAGGGCACTTTCCCCAGCAGCACCGTATTTTTGCCTCACTGGCAGATCGTCCGCCACGCCAGCGGCGCGACAATGGTGTGCAACGCGATCGTACGCGGCTCGACGGACGCGGCGGGGCTGGCGCGGGCGCTGCAATCCGAGGCAGACGAGCTGATGCGATCGCCTGTCCGGGTCGCGGAGGCTACCGCTTCGCGCGAGCGGCAGATCGATCGCCACAATATCGCCCGCTTCAAGGCCACCGTCGCAGAGGTGCTGGAGACGATCGCGGGCGGCACGCTCAGCAAGGCCGTTCTGTCCCACGCCGTCGATCTGACCGCGCCCCAGGACTTCGACGCCATCAGCTCCCTCCAGAGCCTGCGCCACCGCTACGCCGACTGCCACCTGTTCGCAATGGGCAACCGCTGGGGGCAGCGCTTTATCGGCGCGAGCCCAGAGCGGCTGTTCGCGATCCGGCAGGGGCGGCTGGTGGCCGACGCGCTGGCCGGGTCTGCTCCGCGCGGCGCGACGCCCGAGTCCGACGCCGCCCACGCCGAGGCGCTGCTGGCGAGCCCGAAGGAGATGCGCGAACATCGGGTCGTGGTGGAATTTCTGCTCGATCGCCTGCGGGAGCTGGGCATCGAGCCGGAGCCGATCGCGCCGACCCGGCTGTTGCAGCTCTCGAATATCCAGCACCTCTGGACACCAATCTACGCCGATCTGACGGGCCTCGCCGACCCAGAGAAACGGGTCGGCGAGGCCGATTTTACAGACCTTGCCGATTTCGCAGACCTTGCGGTACACCCGCTTCAGCTCGTCGAGAGCCTGCACCCGACGCCCGCCGTAGCCGGGTCGCCCCAGTCAGTGGCCTACCGGGAAATCTGTCGCCACGAGCAGTTCGATCGTCTGCTGTTTGCCGCACCGCTCGGCTGGTTTGACGCAGCGGGCAACGCCAGCTTTTTGGTGGGGATTCGCTCGGCGCTGCTGGACGGCGCGCGGGCGCGGCTCTACGCCGGGGCGGGCATTGTCGCCGGATCGCACCCCGATCGCGAGCTGGCCGAGGTGGAGCTAAAGCTACGCACGACGATCGATTCGCTGGTTTAGGTTGCCAATTTAGGCCGCCAATCTGGGTCGCCAATCTGGGTCGCCAATCTGGGTCGCCAATCTGGGCCGGAGCCTGGATCGGGCTTTACCTGGGACGACTCAAACGCCCGAACCCGCGACCCATTGAAGTTGGTTCATTGAAGTTGGCCCACCGAAGTCGGCCTACCGAAGTTGGCCCACCGAAGTCGGCTTACCGAAGTCAGCCCACCGAAATTGGGTTTTCCGGCTAGCGAACGGGTCGCCTCGGTGACTAGGATTGTCGTGCGATCGCCCGCGATCGCGGTTCTTTCTCTCACGTCTTCGGACGGGACACCCATGACGAAAGACGACGAATACTGGAAGCGCAAGCTAGACGAACTCGAGCTCGACATCGCTGCCAAATCGGCCAGTTCGGCCAAATCAGCTAGCTCGGAGAAGTCGGCAAATCCGAGCGATCGCTCGCCCCAGACCACGCGCGTAACGCCCGACCCCAGCGCCCCAAGCCTGGAGGGCATCTACCAGCAGTCTCGCGCCTGGTTCGCGACGCTACCCTCCGCCGGAAAGGGGATCGTTATCCTCGGCGGCGGCGTGCTGGCGCTGTCGGTAGTGCGGACGCTGGTGCAGGTGGTGACCTTCAGCCTGAGTATGGGCTTGTTTCTGCTGATGGCCTATGGGGCGTATCGCTTCCTCGGCCAGCGCGACTCGGGCGGCTCGCCCTAGTTTCCTTTCAGTTCGCTCTAGTTCGGTTCGGCTCGCTCCGGCTCGATATTCGAGCGGCGCGGCGAAAGGCGGCGCGGCGCGAGCAGGACGGCGCGAGACGATCGCGATCGCGAAAACACACTCACAATAGACGGAGCGATCTCTGCGTTTCGGCGCGGGCCGATCGCTAATGCGCATCGCCCCTGAGGCTTTTGTCTGGCTTTACCACCGACCGGGAGGCCTGACCTGGCTTCCCGAGAGGAGTTCCGAGGCGGTGCGCGCAGCGTTTCATTCTGTTTTCATCATGCCTGTTGTTTCCCCGCTCGCTCGCAAACTCGGCGCGGTTGGCGCGGTCTTCGCGCTCTCGATCGCGCTCTTCGTCGGACTGCCCGCCCCCGCCCAGGCCCTAACCTTTACCCCCTACACTCCCTTGGCACTGTTTAACTTCTCCGGCTCGCGCCCCGCAGACCTCGGCGTCAAAGACGGCCAGCTCAAAGCCTGCCCGAACTCGCCCAACTGCGTCTCCAGCCAAGCCAGCGACCCGGAACACTTTGTCGAGGCGATCGCCACCAGCGATGCCGAGGCCGCCTTCGCGCGTATCGCCGAGCTGGTCGCCGCCGACAAGACCGCCGCGATCGTCACGAAAAACGACGGCTACCTCTACGCCGAGTACACCTCGAATCTGATGGGTTTCGTCGATGATGTCGAATTCTGGCTCGATCGCGACGCGGGCGAGATTGCCGTTCGCTCCGCCTCGCGCCTCGGCGAGTCCGACCTGGGCGTCAACCGCAAGCGCATCGAAGCGATCCGCGCTGCGCTCTAATCGCCATCCCCAACCCCGCTAGCCCTTCTTCGAGACAGCAGGGCAGTCTTTGAGGTACCAGCGCCAGGGAATCTCCACCCCGCGCGTGATGCCGATGCGCGCCGTCTGTACGAGCTGAAGTTCACCGCGATCGAGCCCATCGGAAAACTCCGGCGATCGCGCCTCGAGCCACAGTTCGCCCGCCGGGTCGAGCCGCGTTCCGCACAGAGGCAAATCGATGCCGAAAACGCGGCAGAGCTTGCCCGGCCCCGCCGCGAGGCGATCGAGCTGCCTTTGCGTCGTCGCGACCTCATCTGGCGGGCAAGCCTCGAGCTGAAGCGCCCGAATCAGCACCGCATCGGCCACGCCCTCACGCAGCGTCACGATATTGACGCAGCGGTGAATCCCGTAAATCTGATACACGTACACCAGCCCCGGCGCACCGAACATTGCGGCATTTCGCTTGGTCTGGCGGCGGTAGGCGTGGCAGGCCGGATCGTCGGCGGTGTAGGCTTCGGTCTCGACGATCGTACCCCGCAGCACCGTCTCGCCCACGCGTCGCACTAGCACGCAGCCGACCAGTTCCGGCGCGACTTCCGGGGCAGACCGCGCCAGCCAAGAGTCCGCGATCGCCGGTCGGCTTGGGCCGCGATCGCCGTCCCGCTCTCCGCGCGGATGGCCGGACTGCTCGCGCGAATCTTCAAGCATTGTTGCGTTCGGGCTCGATTTCAAGAACCCGCAGTTAAGATCGAAAGCATTAGGCGTAGGCCGCCGTTCGAGACGCTCGATCGCCAGCCCGCCGCCATCTTGCCAGGATTCACACCCGACATTCGACTTATGGACGTTAAAACGATCTTGCTCGCACTCTCGCCGGTCTTCGTGCTGCTGTGCCTGTTCTTCGGCACGAAAAACGGCTTTTACGACAGCGACGACTACCACGGCAATGGTTCGGCGCACTGATGACGCCTCGAGTGCAGAGCTAACACGTCGCGCGGCCCGATCGCAGTCGCGCGTTTTTTGCGACATTCCAAACGATTCGAGAAAAATCGAGAGAGAGTGTTGCGCTGCGCCAAAAACTAGGTTAACGTTTAAAACCGTTGCACGGGCAGCTTTGCGAATTGGCAGACTGTTCGGATGTAAGCAATATGGGTCGATGCCCGAGTGGTTAATGGGGGCGGACTGTAAATCCGCTGGCTATGCCTACGTTGGTTCAAATCCAACTCGGCCCATTTCAAGCCTCTGTAGCTCAGTGGTAGAGCGCACCCTTGGTAAGGGTGAGGTCACGAGTTCAATCCTCGTCAGAGGCTTTTTACGAAAATACAGGTCGGCGACGCAGTTTGAAGATGCCGCAGGGCTCTGTCCGAGGTTCTGTTCGAGGTTCGCTCGTTAATACCTGCGGGAGCGCATTTGTCGAAGACAGCGACCCCTGTTCTGTGTATCCAATCTCAGCCGGGTTAGGACACATCGCGCCATTCGCTATGCGAAGGCTGCGCCAACGGCTCAGTGGCTGAATCTGCGATTTTGTCTTGTCTTCACGAACCTGCGCGTGACCGAAACGAAAGGAGACGTCCGGGTCTCAGAAAGCGTTTTAAAAGTCTTCTTAAAGCCTTGTGGCGTATAGGTTCGATCGACTTCGGTCGAAATCGCTACGATCCTTTCCAGTAAGCGAGTTTAGCGAACTTTTCAAACACTTTCTCAGGCGCACCGAAGCACCCGCAGAAATTTTGCCTTTGAGAGGCCGCGAACTCCGACTCGGCCTCATCGTTCGAGATTTTCTCGCCAAACGGCAAGCAGCGCACGCGAAAAGCCCGCCGCCCGGCGTGAAGCTATAAAAATGCATCCGCGTAAGTCCATCGACACCACCCGGAACGGCCCCGATCGCAGTGCGAGCAGGGGATCGCCAAATCGATCGCCTGCGGGCGAGCCCACCGCCCCGAATTATGCAATGCTTCCAAATAAGTCCATCGGGATGGATTGCGAGTGTCATCGCCTCCTGACTCGATCTCGCCCTTTTCATCCTCGCCCCGATCGCCAGCGTTCACAGCGTCTGAGGGCGCACTGCGGTCTTCGTCAGCTTGCTAGACTGCTATACGCGTATGCGCGCTCGTCCGTTCTGGAGTCCGACTGGGGTTTTCGCCTCCGACTGGAGCTTCCAAATCTGGCCGAGTTTGCAAATCCGACCGAAATCGGGCCGGAACTTGGCCGCAAGAGCCTACCTGGGGTTCACCGAATCATTTATCTGACCGCCGAGTGTCGGAGTACTGCACGATGAAAACAGGGCACGACCGACCTCAGCGCGATCGCCTCGGGTCGCTCAAACAAGGATGGCAGAACGTCGAACGGCGCATTCGTTTTGGTGGCCGCACAGCTGCGTCGAACACCTCCCGGCGCTTTGGTTGTAACGAGCTGTCGCTGGTGCTGGCAACCGTCAGCCTGACCGGCGCGATCGGCCAGAGGTTCTACAATCAGCCGGAGTTGAGCGTCGGGAGCATCGCGCCGTACACCATCGACGCGCGCGAGTCCGCCCGGGTCGAGAACCCCGCCGCCACCGAAGAGCGCCAGCGCAACGCCCGCCGAGGGGCCGATCCGGTTCTGGTCAGCGATCCGGAGCTAACGACGGAAATCTACCGCCAATTCGATCGCGAGGTGGAGCGCTTTTCGGCGCTGCGATCGACCGCCGGATCGTTCCCCTATCTAAAGAGTAACGTCTTGCCCAACGGCGTCCAGGCTTTTTTGCGCCAGTCGCCAGAGGGGGTGTGGAACGCTCTGCTGCGCGACTTCGATCTCGCGCCGGAGGACTTCGAGCTCAACGATCCAGAGTTCGCCGACCCGCCGGTAACGCTGCTGGAGACCGATCGCCCAACGGCAACGCGCCCGACAACTGTCCCGAGCACCCAGACCCTAGAGATCGATCGCGCCCGCCGCGCCCTAGAGAGCCACCGCGAAGAGACAAGCGCGGCGGAGTTCGCCCGAACTCTCGAGGCGATCGCGCGCTTCCGCCAGCGCTACCGCGAGGCACTAGCCGAAGCCGCCAGCCTGACGGTCGAGAGCAGCCCGTTCGTGCCCGGCATGTTCGAGATGACCGACCTGGAGTGGCAGAAGCTGCTGCGCCGATCGCGTCAGACGATCGTTCAGATCGCGACCCAAGGCGTGCCTAGCGGCCTACCGCGCGAGACGATCGGCAACGCTGCTAAATTGCAGCTCAGCAGCTTTAACCTAACGACCACCGCCCGCGAGCTGGGGCAGGAGTGGATCGTTCAGGCGGTGCAGCCAAACCTGACGATCGATCCCGAGCAGAGCCGCGAGCGCGCCGAGCTGGCCGCCCAAGAAATCGAGCCGGTGTTCGTGACCGTTGAAGAAGGCGAGATTATCGTCCGCGCCGGAGAAGAAATCGGCCCCGAGCAGTTTATTTTGCTCGATCATTTCAATACCGTCCGGCGATCGCTTGTCAACTGGCCGGGACTACTCGGGTTTGGCGGCAGCGTCACCGTGGTGCTTTTGGCCTTTGGCGCGATCGAGCGGCGATCGCGCGCCAAGCTCGGCCTCGGCGATCGGCTGCTGCTGGTGTCGATATCCCTCAGCGCGCCACTGCTGGTCAGTCTCGGCGCACCGACCACTGGCCTCGCCGCGATCGGGTTGCTGGCGGGCAGCTTCTATGGCGCGTGGCTGGGAACGGCCACCGTTGCGGGCCTGACGCTACTGCTGCCGCTGGGCCTGAACGTCGAGCTGGGCCTGCTGGCTTCCGGCGCGATCGGCGGGCTGTTTGGGGCGGCGCTGGCCGAACGGCTGCGCTCGCGTGAGGAGCTGGCGCTGCTAGGCGTGGGGGTCGGCGTTGTCCAAGGCGCGGGCTACGCAGTGGCGACGCTGATCGAAATCCTGGTGGCTGGTTCGTCGGGCCTCGTGTGGTCGCTGCTGCTGGGCGAAGCATTTTTGCAGGGACTCTGGGGCGTGACCAGCGGCATTCTCGTCCTCGGTTTGAGTCCGTACTTGGAGCATTTGTTCGACGTGGTGACGCCGATCCGCCTCGCAGAGTTGGCAAACCCCAACCGCCCGCTGCTAAAGCGTTTGGCGGCTGAAGCGCCGGGAACGTTCCAGCACACGCTGTTCGTGGCGACCCTGGCCGAAGCCGCCGCCAAGGCCCTGTCCTGCAACGTCGAGCTGGTGCGTACTGGTACGCTCTACCACGACATCGGCAAGATGCACGACCCGCTGGGCTTCGTGGAAAATCAGATGGGCGGCGCGAACAAACACGACGCGATCGACGATCCCTTTATCAGCGCCCAGCTAATCGCCAAGCACGTCACCGAGGGGCTGGTGATGGCGCGCAAAAGCCGCCTCCCGAAGGCCGTACAGGCGTTTATCCCCGAGCACCAGGGCACGATGCTGATCGCCTACTTCTATTACCAGGCCAAGCAAAATTCCAGCGGTCGCGAAGTCCGCGAAGATGATTTCCGCTATCTCGGCCCGATTCCCCAGTCGCGCGAGACGGGCATCGTTATGCTGGCAGACTCCTGCGAAGCGGCGCTGCGATCGCTCAAAGACGCCAGCTACGACGAGGCGCTGAATATGGTCAACAAAATCCTGCGCGCCCGCTGGCAGGACTGTCAGCTCGTCGAGTCCGGCCTACAGCGCAGCGAAATGGGCAAAATCGCCGAGATTTTCGTACAGGTGTGGCAGCAGTACCACCACAAGCGCATCGCCTATCCCAAAGCGGCTCTGTCAGGAACACCCTGACCGGAAAGCCGCGATCGGCCAGCCCCGCAAAGAAAAGCTCCGCAAAGACCCGCCGGTGCGGCGACGCCGCACCGGCGATATCCGTTCTGTCGGCTCGGCAAAAGGTCAGAGAACGCCAGCGGCAGAATCCCGGCCTTGCGATCGCAAGGCCGTCGCTCGACCGACAAAGGAACGGAACGCCGGGGCGCAACCGCAGACGGCTCTTGGTGTTAGCAATTCCTGACACCGCCCTTCCACTGCTTATGGCGTTGTGGCTTGGGGTCGCGAATTACCGATCGAGCTGCATAATCCTCAGGCATAATAGGTCACGAATTATTCCAACATCCGTTTCGCTGCCTGCAGCTCTGTGTCTGTCGCCGTATGAAAATTCTCAAAATCCTTACGCTACGCGGCCCGAACTACTGGAGCATCCGTCGCACGAAACTCATCGTGGCACGTATCGACCTCGAGGAGTTCGACGAGCGGATGACGGACACGCTGCCGGGTTTTTATGAAGGACTGGTCGATCGCCTACCGAGCCTAGACGAACACTACTGCTCGCCGGGTCGGCGCGGCGGCTTTTTGGAGCGGGTGAAGAACGGTACGCTGCTCGGCCACGTCGTCGAACACGTCACCCTCGAACTGCAAGAGCTGGCAGGGATGTCGGTTGGGTTCGGTCGCGCGCGCGCGACCTCAACCCAGGGTGTGTACAACGTCGTTTTTGAATATCAAGACGAGCGGGCGGGACGCTACGCACTGCGTGCCGCCGTGCGGCTGTGCAAAAGCTTGGCGGAAACGGGACACTACCCCAACTCGGAGTTCGATCGCGACCTAGAAGATCTCAGCGAGCTGTGGGTCGATGCGGCGCTCGGGCCGAGCACGGAGTCGATCGTTAAAGCCGCAGAACAGCGGGGCATCGCCTGGAAGCGCCTGAGCGCGCGAGCGATGATCCAGCTCGGCTACGGCTGCCACCAGAAGCGCATCCAAGCCACGCTGACCAGCGGCAGCGGCATCCTCGGCGTCGAGCTGGCCTGCGACAAAGAAGGCACAAAAACCCTGCTGGCCGATGCGGCAGTTCCCGTGCCGCGCGGAACGGTCATCGAATATCTAGACGAGCTGGAAGAGGCGATCGATATCGTCGGCGGCTACCCGATCGTCATCAAGCCCCTGGACGGCAATCACGGTCGCGGCATCACGATCGACATTACCAACTGGGAAGATGCCGAAGCCGCCTACGACGTGGCTAGCGAAGCGGCCAAAACGCGATCGGTGATCGTCGAGCGCTACTATCGCGGCTCCGACCACCGCGTCCTGGTGATCGACGGTAAGGTCGCCGCCGTGGCCGAGCGGGTTCCGGCGCACGTGGTCGGCGACGGCCGCTCGACGATTGCCGAGCTGATCGATGAAACCAACCGCGATCCGCGACGCGGCGACGGTCACGACAACGTCTTGACCAAGCTGACGCTCGATCGTCTCAGCCTCCAGCGCCTCGCGCGCCAGGGTCTTCGCCCCGAGGCGGTTCCCGACGTCGGCGAAGTCTGCTACCTGCGCGCCACCGCCAACCTCAGCACCGGCGGCATCGCCATCGATCGCACCGATGAAATCCACCCCGAAAATGCCTGGATCGCCCAGCGCGTCTCCAAGATCGTCGGCCTCGATATTGTCGGGATGGACTTTGTGACCACCGATATCTCCAAGCCCCTGCGCGACACCGACGGCGTTATCGTCGAGGTCAACGCCGCGCCGGGGTTCCGGATGCACGTCAGCCCCAGCGAAGGCAAGCCGCGCCCGGTCGCCGAAGCGACGATCGAGATGCTCTTCCCGCCGGGAACCCCGACTCAGTGCCCGATTTACTCGATCACCGGCACGAACGGCAAAACCACCACCACGCGCCTAATCGCGCACCTGGCGCGTCAAACGGGCAAAGTCGTCGGCTACACCACCACCGACGGAACCTACATCGGCGACTTCCTGGCCGAAGCGGGCGACAACACCGGCCCTCAAAGCGCCCACCTGATCCTCGGCGACCCCAGCGTGGAAATCGCCGTCCTGGAGACCGCACGCGGCGGCATCCTACGATCGGGTTTGGCCTTCGAGCGCTGCGATATCGGCGTCGTGCTCAATGTCGCTGCCGACCACCTCGGTCTCGGCGATATCGACACGATCGAGCAGATGGCAAAGGTCAAAGGCGTTATTGCCGAAACCGTCAGCGAAACGGGCTACGCCGTCCTCAATGCCGACGATCCGCTCGTCTCGGCAATGCAGGAAAACGTCCTCGGCAAGACGGCCTTTTTCTCGATGGAGTCGGATAACGAACTTGTCAAGCAGCACGTGGCCGAAGGCGGCATCGCGACCATCTACGACAACGGCTGGCTGGTGATTCTCGACGGCGAAACGCGCATCGAAGTCGAAGAAGCGGTGAACGTGCCGCTAACCCTTAAAGGCATGGCTCCATTTATGATCGCGAACGCCCTGGCCGCTACCGCCGCCGCTTACGTCCAGGGCATCGACATCGACGCTATCCGTCAGGGTCTTCGCACCTTTAAGGCATCCGCCGAGCAGACGCCGGGACGCATGAACCTATTCGAGATGCGCGACTACAGTGCCCTAGTGGACTACGCCCACAACGCCGCCAGCTACGAGGCGCTGGGCGGGTTCGTCAACAACTGGCCCGGGAAGCGTATCGGCGTGGTCGGTGGCCCTGGCGATCGCCGCGACGAAGACCTGCAAGAGCTGGGTCGTCTCTCCGCCTCGATGTTCGACTACATCATTGTTAAGGAAGACGACGATACTCGCGGTCGCCCCCGTGGCAACGCCGCCGAGTGGATCGTGCGCGGCATCGAAGCGGCGGGTTCGGACTGCAAGTTCGAGACGATCCTGAAAGAGTCCAAGGCGATCGGCATTGCCCTCGACGAAGCACCCAAAGACAGCCTCGTGGTCGTGCTGCCCGAGAGCGTGTCTCGTGCGATCGAGGCGATCGAAACTCACAGCTCCGCCAAGCCCGCAGGCGAATAGACGAGGTGTTCTAGTGGGGTCGAGGCCGGAAACCCGCACCCCCCGACACAGCTCAAAAAACGCCCCGAAAGACGGCTTGCCAAGCATCGGTCAACCGTAACGCGATGTTCACGAAACCGAACGCCACTCTCGGGCAGTTTATCTATACTGGGGGCAGTGCGAGAACACTACAAACAGGACTTTTCAGAATGACTAACAGCAATATCAACAACCGCATCGAGAAAGAGCGCGACGAAGCTCGCCAAGTCTGCGATGCTTCCGGTGCGACCTCGGGCGAATGCGCTGCAGCTTGGGATGCAGTCGAAGAACTGCAAGCTGAAGCGTCTCACCAAAAGCAAGAGGGCGAAAAAAGCTCGTTCGAGAACTACTGCGAGGAAAACCCTGAGGCTGCGGAGTGCCGAATTTACGAAGACTAACTGACGAAGGCCAACCTTGGAAGACTCATCCCGGATAGCTAAGTCCGGTCGGTAATTCCTGGCATCAGACGGGCGTCGTTCGCCCCCTCGGTCTAGCCGTGGGCTAGCCGCTAGCTCGAGGCAAAATAGTTAAAATCCAAACCCCGAAGAGGCGTCAGACGTAAGCGAGAGCGTGTGACGCTTTTTTGTTGCCGCTTTGTTGTTTCAAGTTTGTCACTTCAACATCGAGCGAGGCGGGCTTACTTCGCGTCGTAGCACAGCCAGCGGTTGCCCTCGCGCACCCAAGCCAGCTCCATCGAAGATTCGATTTCGCGACCGTCGCTGAGCACGTAAAACAGGCTGGCCTCGACGCGGGCGTTGGTTTCGGTCTCTTCCACCAGGCGCGTTTTTCGCACCTCCACGGACTCGACGCTCTCGCCCCACCATTCGCGGTAGCTCTCGAAGCCGTTGGGATGCAGGCTAGCGTTATCGCGGTAGCTGGGGGCGAGCATCTCCCAACTGCGCTCGAGGTTGCCGCGATCGATCTGCTCGAAGTAGGTTTCCGTCACCTCGAGGGGCGTCGGGCCGTCGAACAGGCCGCGAACGTTTTCGAGTAGGTTCGGGCGATCGGGTTTGGGTGATTCGCTCGGTGCGGGCACAGCCGGGATCTGCTCGACTTGGGGCTGCGGCGCGGGCGTTGGGGTCGGCTTAGAGAGGCTCTGGGCGGTGACGATCTGGCGATCGGCGTTGGGATCGCGGCTTGCAAAGGCGCAGTAGGCATCGCCGACGATCAGGCGGTAGTTCTCGAGAACGTTGACGCAGCTTTGCAGGTCGCCGAAGCTACCCGCGAACACTTGCGCCGCGCGCGTCCCGAAGAGGTTGGCGTACTCGGGAACCCAAAACCAGCCCGCATTGCCAAATCCCGACTGCTTCAGCGCTTCGACGCGGCTATTGGCGTAACCAGCGTAGTCGGCATTTTTAAACGCTGAATCGGCCAAAAAGTAAAACGAGTCGGGCGTGTTGGTCGCGCCGAGATCTAAGGATGTCGGTTCACCATCGCCACCGCCAACCACCGAGCCCGTGCCCAGGCCGCCGCGATCGAAGACGTTCGCGCCCGCGATCGCCACGCCACCCGCGACGCCTGCCAGCAGCGCGAATTTGATGAGACCGCCGATAGGGAAGGCGCTGCCGCCGCGATCGTTGCGGTTGCTGTGGTCGTCGCGATCGGGCGGGGCGGCGGGTTGCGGCGCGCGGGGCGGGGCGGCAGGTGGCGTGGCGGGCGGTGCGATCGGCACCGTCGGGTTGTACACCGGCGCGACGGCGACGGTGGCGTCGGTTTTCGGTGTGGCGGGTCTCGGCGGCGAGCCTGGCTGGGCTCCGGGTCGGGCTCCGGGCGGAACCGAGGGCGGCGGCGCGGTCGGCAGCGGATCGAGAGAGACCGTCGGTATCGGCGCGGGCGCGGGTGATGTGTTGCCCCCCGGCAGCGGCGAGATCGGCGCACCCGCCATCGGCATAAAATCGCCGGGAGCCGCCAGTGCCGCCACGGCCTCGCGCGCGGTTGGAAAACGATCGTTCGGGTGAGAGGCGATCGCCCGCGAAATCACTCCGGCCAAGCGCGCGCCGCAGTTTGGGACCTGGGCACGCCAGAGAATTTCGCCCGTGCGCGGGTCGCTGGGCAGATCCTGCGGATAGCGTCCCGACAGCAGGTAGATCGCCGTCAGACCGAGGGCGTAAATATCGCTAGAAAAGACCGGACGCCCGACGGCCTGTTCGCTGGGCATAAATCCCGGCGTGCCGATGACGATGCTGCTGGTGGTTTGACCGACATCGTTGTAGCGCGTGCCCATAGTTTCGCGCACCGCGCCGAAGTCGATCAGCACGGGCAGGCCGTCGCGCTGGCGGACGATGATGTTGTCGGGTTTGATGTCGCGGTGGATGAGGCCGCGATCGTGAACGTAGGACAGAATCGACAGGAGCTGTTGCAGCATTGCCGTCACTTCTGCGTCGGTCAGCGTGCCGCGCTGCGCCAGGAGCTGGGTCAGGGTTTGGCCTTCGATCCATTCTTGAATTAGATAGAAGCGATCGCCGCGCACCAGATAGGCGTAGAGCGTTGGGATCTGTGGGTGTTCGCCCACGGACTCCAAGATCGCGGCCTCGCGGCTGAAGCGCTCGCGCACGAGCTGCACCGTGTCCGGGTTGTCTGTGCTGGGCTTAAGCTGCTTGATCACGCAGCGCCGCCGCGACGGCATCTGAGTGTCTTCTGCGAGGAAAGTTTCGCCGAACCCGCCCCGCCCGAGGCTGCTGAGGACGTTGTAGCGATTGTCGAGCAGCTCGGAGGTCATGGTTTGGCGAACCGGGAAAAGACGGCGTTTTCGATCTGGACTAATTATAGGGTCTGGGCTTCGCGCGCTTGTGGGGTGGGTGCCTGCTGCGCGATCGCACAAAGGACGGTGAGCGCCGCGCCGTGGGCGGGTGACGATCGCGGCCATACCAGCGTTGCGCCGGGGAACTGCGACCGCAGCGCTCCCCGCACCCGTTCGCGAAAGCCCGCCTGCGACTGCCATACGCCGCCGATCGTCACCACTTCGGGGGTATCAGTGGGCGCAAATAGCTGCCCCGCGCAGCTACCGATCGCCCGTGCTAGCTCGTCGGCTCCCACCTCGATGATGTTCCGAGCGACCGGATCGCCGTCGGCAGCGACGCGATCGACGATCGTCGCGAGTGCCGCGATGTCGCGTACGGGCAAGTTTTGGCGATAAACGGCGATCGCGAGGTCTCGCGGCGATCGCGCCTGAAAGTGCTCCGAAAATTCTGCTAGAAGCCGGGTCGGTGCGCCGCGTCCGTCTGACGCCTGGAGCGCTGCCTGAAGCCCCCGCCGCGCTAGATCGTAGCCGCTGCCCTCATCGCCGAGTAGGTAGCCCCAGCCGCCGACCCGCGCCGTGCTGCCATTGTCGTTGCGCCCGAAAACGATCGAGCCCGTCCCCGCGATCGCGGCGATACCCGCGACTGCGATGCGATCGTCAGCATTGAGGATGCCGCCGGTCAGGGCGATCGCGCAATCGTGGTCGATGTAGACCCGCTCGCGATCGTCGTCGTGGAATTGCCACGGGCAGTCGCCGACTCGTTCGGCGATGTATTCCGCGACCCAGCCCCGAACCACAGCCACATCTTCGCGCGAGCCGATGCCCGCCAAGCCCAAACCGATACCCTCGATCGCGAGCTTGCCGTCGCAGTTTTGTCTCGCCGCTGCGATCGCCCGCTCGATCGCCAGCCGCACGTTGGCTTGGGCGATGTCTGCACCGACGGCGTGATAGTTCGAGGCGTGACTTTGGGCGCTGGCGAGCGTCGCACCCGATCGCGCCAGCACCACGCAGGCCGTTTTCGTCCCGCCTCCATCAATGCCCAGCACGCAGGGCAGCAGGCTCGCTTCTCGGCTTTGGCTCGTTCGGGTGTTTCGCTCTGCGCTTGTCATTCGGAAAAAAGCGGCTCGATCGGGACAGGCACAGTGTGACTCACGCTGGTCACAATATGGCGATCGCCCGCCAAAATGAGGCTCGATTGTTTGCCCGAGATTTGCCACCGCCCCTTGCACCTCACGCGACGTCAGGATCTACCATCCAAGCCATCGACTGTAATTCACGGATAAATCGAAGCGAGTACGATCGATGTCTAATTTGCTCAAAATCGGCGAACTGGCAAAAAAACAGGGCTCTCGATTCGGACATTGCACTATTACGACGAAATTGGGCTGCTGGTGCCGTCTCGTCGCACGAAGGCCGACCATCGTCTGTATGGCGATCGAGAGATCATTCGGCTTCAGCAGATTCTCTCGTTGCGGCAATTGGGCTTGTCCCTGAGCGAAATTCAAAACTGTTTAGCAAGCCCCGAATTTTCCTTGCCCCAGGCGATCGACCTGCATCTCGCGCGCCTGAAGGAGCAGATGGCGGTATCGCGATCGCTCTTCACCAAGCTCAGTAAGCTGGCTCGACAGCTCCAAGCCTCTCAGTCCGTTGCAGTTGAAGACCTCATCGCCACCATGGAGACCATCACCATGACCCAGCAGTATCTGACCCAAGAACAGCACGACTTATACCAAAACGGAAAAGTCTAGCTACAGATGAAAGTTGCTCGTGAGTATGAAGCCTCAACTTCGTCCAGCCCTTGCTCAGCCAATCTGTAGCTCCAGTTTAGAAATTTGGTATTACTCGAAGCTCGACTCCAGCAAGGAGACGCCGAATGGCAGCATTTCCTGACCCAAGCGCGATCGCATCTCGCTGAGGGACGCGACCTCAACGATCCGGAAGTGCAACAAATGGCGTGGCGGTGGCGAACCAGCATTCTCGGGTTTGTCGGTGGCGACCTACAGCTCTATGAAGCCCTGACTCAGCTTTACCAGCAAGAAGGAGCCGAGGTGGCGAGCTGGGGCACGTTGGATGCGCCGACCTTGGAATACATTCTCAAAGCGGTGGCGATGCTATCCGTGCGAGAAGAGCTGGTGGGTGTTGCGCTGGGTCGCTTAGCGCCAGACACCCATGCAGTGCTCGCCCAAGCCCAGGAAGCCACGCAAAAAAAGTTGCAGATTAACGACTTTTTGGGCACAGAAGGTCTGCTGCTGGGGCTGCTCGCTGTGGAGAGTGCGGCAGCTCGAGCTTTGGGGGAGCAAGGCGTGGATTTTGCCACAGCAGAGACCCTATTTCGTGACTGGTTAGCCGAGTGTGCGACGCAACCTGACGAAATCCCTGCCAAAATGCCGTTTACCCCTCGCGCCAATCGCGTATTGGAACTGGCGGCGGCGCAAGCGAAGCAGCAGGGCGGTGGCCAGATCGCTCCAGAACATTTGCTGCTCGGCATTTTGCAAGAAGGCGAAACCGACGGCGGCATGGCCATGCGGGTTTTGGAGGCGTGTCGTGTGGATTGCGAGCTTCTGAAGCAACAGATCGGGCTCTAGAAGGTAAGAATTTTGCGGCGAGCCTCACGCCACGGGGTCATTTATTGTTTTGCGAACCCCGCCCGATCGCATTGCCCAAACTAAACCGCCGAATCGCCGCCGACCACGACATTGCGAATCCGCAGGCTCGGCCCGCCGCAGCCCACCGGCAGGCCGTTTTGTCCGCCCTTGCCGCAGCCACCCGACTCGTCCCACTCGAAGTCATCGCCGATCGCCTCGATATCCGCCAGCGTCCGAAACACGTTCCCCGACAGCGTCACGTCGCGCACCGGTTCCGCCAGCTCGCCGTTGCGAATCCTCCAGGCTTCCCCGGCACGAAACGTAAACATCTCGCCGTTGGTCATGCCGCCCAGCCAGTTGCGAGCGTAGATGCCGTCGTCGATGTCGTCGAACAGCCGATCGACCGGCGTGCTGCCGCGATCGATCCAGGTGTTGGTCATCCGCACGATCGGGCTGTGCTGATAGTTTAGGCAGCGCGCATTGCCCGTCGGCACTTCATCCAGGCGTCCTGCCGTCTCGCGCGAATGCAGCCGCCCGACCAATCGTCCGTCTTCAATCAGCTGCGTCTTTGTTGCAGGCGTCCCTTCATCATCGAAAAAGTAGCTGCCGCGATGACCGTCGGGCACTGCGCCGTCGAATATCTGCAAATCCTCACAGCCGAACTGCCGGCCATAGGTCATGACCTCTAGCAAATCGGGATTTTCGTAGGCCATATCGGCTTCCGATAGGTGGCCGAACGCCTCGTGAACGAATAGGCCGGTCAAAATCGGATCGATCGCAACGGTGTAAATCCCACCCGCCACTGTCGGCAGTTCCAGCGCGTCCACCGCTCGCCGCGCCGCGCCGCTCACCTTCTCGTCCAACCCGAGGAGATCTTCGTAAGCTTGCCGCGAACCAACGGTTTCGCGCCCGGTTTGTACGGTGTCGCCGTTGCGCGCTGTCGCGCCGAACCGCATCTCCATATCCGTCCAGGACTGATCGACCCAAGTGCCTTCGGAGGTGGCGAGAACCGATCGCTGGGCCAGGTCGCTGTAGCGGACGGTGGTTGTGGCGATGCGACCATCAGTCTGGCGCAAAATTTCGGTGTAGCGATCGCACAGTTCCTTCTTATCGCGCAGGGCGATGCAGCGCGGGTTAGAGCCCGACAGAGGCAGCGCGCAGGTGCGCTGGACGATCTCGATCGGCGCGAGCTGAGTCTCTTCGGAACCGACGGCGCGCGCGGCGACAATGGCTTCCTCGAGGCGCTGGGGCAGCAGCTCGGGGCGGTTGAAGCTAGCAAAGCCCCAGCCGCCCCGGTAGCAGGCGCGCACCTGCCCGCCAATAGAGACCTCTTCGCTCAGGGTTTCGACCTTTCGCGAGCGCAGAAAAATATTCGTCCCCTCCGATTCCTCGAGGCGAATCGCCAGGTAGTCAACGCGGGACTTGTGACGCGCAATTAACTCATCGAGTCGATCGCGGATGTCGGTTAGTAACGACGGCATGGGACAAGGCGTCGCGATCGACGCGAGGCAGGTCGCTATTTGGAGATCGATTGTAGTGGATGGCGTACGAGCCCGCACGCCAGAGCTTGACGTGAAACCGAACCGCCCGCGCCCTTTGCTCGAGTCATCCAAATTGGCTATTATGAGACCGATGGTTTAGATAGTGTCAAAAAACTTAAAGAGACGTGGCGGGTTGTTGCGTTGTTTTTAGCCATCTAATCTAGTGCCCCATCCGGAGAAATCGAGCGATCTATGGACTTCATCGATAACATTTTGGACAAGCTTGGCGAATGGCTACAGCGCGCACTCGATACGCTGCTCGGTCCTTCGGCAGAGCCCGAACCCGAGGCGATTCCCATTCCGGTCGATAACCGCCAGGGCCGCTAGGTTACCTGACGCCGCTCGACGTTTCGCAGCGTTCCCAATTTGGAATCTTCAGTTTCCCGCAGCCGTCAGCTCAGTGTGCTCGTGCTGCACGGCCCCAACTTAAATTTGCTCGGTCGGCGCGAACCGGAAATTTACGGCAGTGTCAGTCTCGAGGCCATTAACCAGAAGCTTCGTCAGCTTGCGGAGGCACAGAATGCCCGCGTGACAACGCTTCAGTCAAATCACGAGGGCACTTTAGTTGATGCCATACAGGATGCTTTCGGGGTTCACGACGGCTTGGCGATTAACCCGGCGGCCTACACCCACACCAGTGTTGCCATTCGCGACGCGATCGCCGCGATCGAAATTCCTACCGTGGAAGTACACTTGAGCAACATCCACCAGCGCGAGCCCTTCCGCCATCACTCATACATCGCTCCCGTAGCGATCGGTCAGATCTGTGGCTTTGGCGCTCGCAGCTACACGCTCGGCTTACAGGCGCTGCTCGACTGGCTGCGCGCCCGGGATTCCCGCACGGCACAAGCTGAGTAGCGCACACCGAACGATTGTCTCTTCGGTCGCCCGTCCGCCTGCAATCGCGCTCGATCGCGCGGCAACTGTTGCTCGCTGCCGTCCGTCTGTCTCTCACCATCTACTGTGCTAGTTGCAACGCTTTACGATCGCCTACTGGGGATGAGTTCCGGTTTGGTAGGGAAAACGCTACCAGACAGCCAAATTGATGTCGGCGTCCGAGACCGGCTGCGAAACTGGGTGCAGGTGACGATCGAACTCCGCCGAGCACTGCAATCAGCTGGCGATGCGACGACTCGGGCCGAGCTGGTACGTTCGGCGATCGCGCACGAGTCTAACCGCGCGCTGTCCCTGTCCGAGCGAGCGATCGCTTTGTCAGTCGGTACTTTTTACTGGTGCGATCGCGACGATATTTTAGGCGTCTGGTGCGAGACTCTCAGCCTTGGCCTCGATGCCGAGACCCGGTGGGGCATGGGTCTGTTCGCAGCTGTTCTGCGCAGTTTCCTACAGGAGCCGCCGGGGAGAACCGTTTGGTTACCCCTAAAGCGCACGACGACGATTGCCGCCCTCGAGGCTTTCTCACCGGAAGCGCGCCGCGAGATTCAGAAAGCAAGGCTGGCGCTGGTTCCCGACGGCGAAATGTTCCGAGCCGCCACGGCGATCGCCTGCCAGCTTCCCTGGTACAGTTCGGCCTGCCACCTCGCCAACCGCCACGCTCAGCCGCGCGAAGCTTGCCGCATTGTCGGCGCACTCCACGGGGCCGCTTTTGGGACGATCGCGTTCCAAGAGCCCCAGCGCGCCAACCGCCGGAGCTGCGGCGACAGCACCCTCGATATCGAGCTCGCACCGCTGTGGAGTGCCTGGACGGGGGCACACGGCAGCGCAGCAACGATCTCTCCGGTTGCCGCCAACGGCTCGCCCTCCAAGTAAAGCTCGTTCCCGCTCAGTCTTCAGCGCCTTTCGGTTCGTCGATCGCAGCAAACACCCGACGCTGCTCGAACACATCGAGCAAGTCGCCGCGAATCTTAAAGTTATCAGCTTCGTGGCGCATAATTCTAAACGCATCTTCGAGCGGCAGGCTGGACTTGTAAGGGCGATCGCCCGCCGTCAGCGCATCGAAGACATCGCATACAGACATCATCTGGGCCTGGAGCGGGATTTGCTCCTGCTTGAGGCCGCGCGGGTAGCCCGAGCCGTCGAGCTTTTCGTGATGAGCGTAGGCGATCTCGGGGATATTAGCGAGATCTTTCGTCCAGGGAATTTGCTTGAGGAAATGGAACGAGTGCGTGACATGGGCCTCGATCGCGCGCCGCTCCGGTTCGGTAAGGTTGCCGTGGACGATCAGCAGCGACGTCAAGTCCTCTTCCGAGATGAGCGGCACTTCGCGATTGTTGAGATCGCGATACCGGTAGGCATGCATGGCGCGCAGTTGGGCGATCGTCGCTTCGTCGAGTACCTGGGGCAAGTTGGCCCGCTCGATCGCCTGCCAATACTCCTCTAGCTCGACTAGAGACTCCTCTAGCTGGCGATCGAACCGCGCGATCGCCTCGCAGTTCTCGCAGGGCTCGCCGTCCGGATGCTCGTCCAGGTGTTGCGGATGCTCGACCAAATAGCGGTACTTCTGCTGGGCGCACTCGAACTCGAGGGTGCGGCGAGCAAATCCGAAGCGCTGCTCGAGAACGCCGAGACGTCCGGGATGTAGCTTGTTCCGTTTGACCAAAATCGCTTCTGGAACGCCGATCTTGCCAAAATCGTGCAGCAGGGAAGCGTAGCGAATTTCTTTAAGCTGCGGACGGGTGAAGTGAGTATCGCGCAGAATACCGCGCTCGATGCTGTTAATTTCCTCTGCAAGACGAACGGTCAGCAGAGCCACGCGCTCGGAGTGGCCGGACGTGCTCGGGTCGCGCGCCTCGATTACGCCGATCGAGGACGTGACGAATCCCTCGAACAGGTTTTCGATATCTTCTAGAAGGCTCTGACGTTCGATCGACAGCCCCGCCTGACTGGCCAGCAGCAGCGCGAGGCGCTCCTCCATCGTCGTATAGGCCAGGGTCTCATCTAAGAGGTTATCCGGCGTCAGCAGCGTCTTCGAGCTTTGCTTGCGGTTGATCAGCTGCAGCACGCCCAGCGTGCCGCCCTCGCGATCCTGCATCGGCACGACCAGCACCGATCGCGTGTAGTAGCCGATATCGAGATCGAAGTTGCGATTCAGGCGATAGGGAACGTCGGGTGACGAGTCGTAGGCGTCAGTAAGGTTGAGCGTCTCACCTGTAATCGCCACGTATCCCGCCAGGCTGTCGCGCGTCAGCGGAATCGCGAACTCCTCAAAGGAAATATCGGGCCGCGAGGCATTTTGCGCGGTCTTAAACAACAGCTTGTCGAAGCCATCGCTGCGATCGACCAGATAAATGCTGCCCGCATCGCTATTGGTGAGCGCGCGGCTTTTCGTCAGGATCAGTTCCAGCAGCTCCTCGAGGTCGAAGCTGCCAGACAGGGCTGCCGCGACTTCTAGAAACTGCTCGATCGGCTCGATCGACTCCTCCGACGACAGCTTTAACGGATCGACCATAATCGACTCGGGTTGGGTAGACGATCGTTGGCAGAACGCCACGATTCGTAGCTTTATAGCCCGGAGAGAACCTTCGCAAGGGCAAAGTCGTTTGCCGTCAGTCCTCCGGCGTCGTGGGTCGTCAGCGCAACGGTGACCTTATTGTAAGAAATACTGAGGTCGGGGTGGTGTCCGGCGCGCTCGGCAGGCTCGACCAGACGGTTGACGAAGTCGATCGCCGCAATGAAGTCTTTAAAGACGAACTGGCGCTCGATGCGCTCGCCGACGCGCGACCACTCGGGCACGACAGCGAGCTGCATCTCGATCTCGGCGGCATTCAGGCGGGACGGCATCGTTATCTCAGCAGTAAGTGGACTGGTCTCAAGATAGACGCTCGCGCGACGTTTGGCGATCGAGCTTCCCTTCAGATTCGCTGTGATTGCCACGTGGTAACGGCGCACAGCAGTGCGTCGCTATCAGACATAAAATTCGGCCTCGGTGCAGCACTAACTCATTCGATAGCCGAACTTCGTCGGATCGACTTCCGAGAGGTCGATGTCGCCCAAGCCCAGCTCCGCCCAGCGCTGCGTCACCTGCGCCGCCACATCCGGGTCGGACTCCAGCGGTTCGCCCCACTCGTGGTCGGTCTCCGGCGGAATTTTTGTCGTTGCATCGATGCCCATGCGTCCGCCGAGGCCAATCTTCTCGCTGGCGAAATCGAGCGTGTCGAACGGCGTATCCGGCAGGATAAAGACATCGCGCGCCGGATCGACCTTCGAGGAAATCGCCCAGACCACCTGACGCGGATCGCGAATGTCGATCGCCTTATCCACGACAATCACGAACTTCGTATAGGTGAACTGCGGCAGCGCACTCCAGAACGCCAGCGCCGCCCGCCGCGCCTGTCCGGGATAGGCTTTATCGATCGAGATAATCGCCGCCTTGTAGCTCAGCGCCTCCATCGGCAGGAAGAAATCGACGATTTCGCTGACCTGCTGGCGCAAAATTGGCGTGTAGACGCGGTTGAGCGCGATCGCCATCATTGCCTCTTCCTTCGGCGGACGCCCGCTGAACGTCGTTAGGTAGATCGGATCTTTGCGGTGGGTCATGCAGTGGAAGCGCACTAGCGGCGAATCTTCGACGCCGCCGTAGTAGCCCATATGGTCGCCGCAGGGGCCGTCGGGCAGCATCTCGCCGGGGGTAATCGTGCCCTCGAGGATGATTTCAGCCTGCGCTGGGACTTCCAAATCGACCGTCTTGCACTTGGCGAGATGCACGCCCGCGCCGCCGTAGAGCCCCGCAAACAACCACTCGGACAGCTCCACCGGAATCGGCGTCGCCGCCGCCATCAGTAACAGCGGGTCGATGCCCATCGCGATCGCCACCTCCAGCTTTTTGCCGCGCTCGGCAGCTTTGCGCAAGTGCCGCGCACCGCCGCGCACCGACAGCCAGTGGACGGTCATCGTATTTTTCGACTGCAATTGCAGACGGTAGACCCCGACGTTCGGCGTGCCGGTCTCGCAGTCTTTCGTGATCACCAGCCCCAGCGTGACGATCTTGCCCGCATCGCCGGGGTAGGGACGGATCATCGGGATGTCGTTGAGGTCGAGTTTGTCACCTTTGATGACGACCTGGTGGCAGGGCGGCAGGAAGTCGCGCAGCGGCTTAGCCTTGACCACGTCGAACAGCACCTTGCCGAACTCGATCGCCTGGGAAATTTTCTTCGGCGGTTTCGGCTGCTGGAGCATCCCCAGCTTCTTGCCCAGCTCCTCGAGTTCCTCGGGCTTCTCCATATTCATCGCCCAGCAGATGCGCTCCTCGGTTCCCATCAGGTTGACCGCGACGGGAAATTTCGCGCCCTTAACGTTCTCGAACAGCAGCCCCGGCCCGCCGACGCGCAGCATCCGGTTGCAAATTTCCGCGATTTCCAGGTCGGGATCGACGGGGGCGCTGATGCGGCAGAGCTGGCCGCGCTCTTCGAGAAGGTTGATAAATCCCCGCAGGTCTCTGGGCATGGTGCTGTTTACATTTCTTTACGCAGTCTTCATTATGACGCGCTGACGCAATCCGGGGAAAATAACGGCCTATCGTTCCTGCGCTCTGCGTGCCTCCACCGACGCTCTGCGTCGCGAACCCGCTACTGGCTGGTCGTTAACCCCCGATCGCGCAGTTGCTTTAGGAAATACGCCTCCAGCGTCGGGCGCGCCGACTCGATGCTGGCGATCGCCCCCCCGGCCCCCATTACCGCCGCCGTCACTTCCGGCAACGCTCTCCCCGTCTCGCCCTGCCAGGACTCGCCCTGCCGATCGAAAGTATCGAGCACCGAGCCCAGCGCAGCCGCGTCCCCGCCCCGCCCACGAATCGCGTAGCGCTCCGAGCCGCCCAGCAGTTCGTCCAGCGAGCCCGTGCAAAGCAGCTCGCCTCGCGCCAAAATCGCCACGCGATCGCACACTGATTCCACGTCGTTGAGGATATGGCTGTTGAAAAAGATCGTCTTGCCCTGTTCCTTCAGCGCCAGGACGATTTCGCGCATTTGGTAGCGCCCCAGCGGATCGAGCCCCGACATCGGCTCGTCGAGGAACACCACGTCCGGATTGCCGATCAGCGCCTGCGCCATGCCGACCCGCTGGAGCATTCCTTTCGAGTAGCGGCGCATTTGCTTGTTTTTAGCGCTCTCGACCGACAGGCCGACCCAGTCGAGCAATTGAGTGATGCGTTGCGATCGCTGCGATCGCGGAATCGCCAGCAGTTGCGCGACGAACTCCAAGAACTCCCAGCCCGTCAGGTAGTCGTAAAAGTAGGCATTTTCCGGCAGGTAGCCGACTCGTTGGCGCATCGCGCGATCGCCGATCGGGCGTCCGAGGATCGTCGCCCGCCCCGCTGTCGGACGAATCAAGCCGAGCAGCATTTTGAGCAGTGTCGTCTTCCCCGCTCCGTTCGGCCCGAGCAGCCCGAAGGTTTCGCCCGCCCGCACCGAAATCGAACAGCGCTTTAGCGACGTGACTTTGCGATTCAGCCAGAAACCGGTGCGGTAGGTTTTGCTCAGGCCCTCAGCCCAGACGGCGATCGGCGGTTCGTCGGTCGGGCGCGGTGGAGATTGCGCGGCGTGGTTCATCGAATGTGGTTCATCGAAGCAGGGCGGCAGCGGCGCGATCGAGTTAGCGAGGAGCTGTTACCACTACGTATACCAAAAAAGCGGGGCGCGAAAGTCAAGTTACTTCCGCGCCCCGCTTGCATGAGTTGAAATCTGAGACTCTGGTTCTCTACTCGCCAGAACCTCTACTGCAAGTAGGCAACTGGATCGACTGCGCCCAGACCGGCAGCATGCAGCTCGAAGTGCAGGTGTGGGCCGGTGCTGAAGCCCGTGCTGCCCATATCTGCAATGTGCTGGCCCTGCTCGACCACTTCGCCTTCTTCAACAACGTTGCGGCTGTTGTGTGCGTAGAGCGTCAGGCTACCGTCCGGGTGCGTGATCTCGACGAGGTTGCCGTAGCCACCGGAGTTCCAGCGCGCGTAGGTCACAACGCCGGGAGCTGCTGCGAAAATCGGCGTTCCAGTCGGCGCGCCGATATCGATGCCGTTGTGCATCCGTCCCCACCGCCAGCCGTAGCCAGAGGTCAGGACTCCGTGGGCGGGCCAAACGTAGCCGTCCATGTCGCCCATCGGCGTTCCAGCTTCAGGCAAATACTCGCCGACAGCTGCCAGCCCCGGAAGATCTGGCGATGCGGAACGCGGCGGCAGCACTGGAGCGTAGTTGCTCGCTCCGATCGGCGCGACGGCCAGCAGCTCGTCTCCATCAGCATCGCTTGCTTCAGCGCGGGCTACGAGCGGGGCGTCGGGCGCAACCGTCGGTGCTTGTACCACCGATTCGGCGGCATCGTCAGGCTTGGATAGCGCTGCGGCCTGGGCGGCTTCACGTACGGACTCGCGGGCGGAAAATTCTGGATTGATGCGAACCGACGCCATTTCGCGGCTGGGGGCCAGAGCTGGCGGAGACGGAGCGGCGGAGACAGTTACGGCATCGTTGAGTTCCACCGGAACAGCAGCGATCGTGTCGAGCTGGCGAGCGCGCACGCGCTCGATGTCTTCGCGCAGGCTGCTGGCATAGGCAGCGGACAGCTCGGAACTCTCAGCCGTAGATTCGGCCAGCGCGATTTCCGTCGGTGCTGCGGGCAGTTCGGACACAGCGGCCTGGGCGACAGGCAAGTCGGCGGGACTGCTGGCAATCGCGCGATCGCGTCGAGACAGTGCGGCTACGCGCTCGGCGGGCTCTGCAACAAACGGCGTCATCGGCAGCGCGATGCTCTGCGCGTCTTCCGCAGAGTCGGGGAGCAAGGCCACCGTAGGCGAGTTGGAATCGGGTTCATCCGTCGGGGTCAGCGGCAAAACCAGCTCCTGTCCCGGAGTCAGCACGTTCGGGTTGGACAGACTGTTGGTTTCGACCAAAGCCTCGACGGTGACGCCGTGGCGAGCGGCGATCGCGTACAGAGTATCGCCACGAGTAACCCGGTGGGCCGGGGACACTATCGGGGCGGACTCGGGCAATGCCGCCAGCTCGTTCAGGCCCGCATCGTCGAGGGTCGGTGCAAGCTGAATCGGTAGCGACAGTTCGGGTGCGGGTAGTGCTGCGATCTGGGCTGCGCCGTCATGGGAGCCGGGAAGCAGCTCCAGCGCGCCAGCCTCAGGGGCATTGTCGAGCAAGGGCGACACGTAAGCCACTCGCTCCTCTTCGGTGTCTGCAACTGGCTCGCTCTTTGCGTCGGGAGCGCCGCCGCGCAGTCCGTTCTCGGAAAAGCCGCGAACGTCAAGGTCTTTGTCTAACGCCTTACGGCTAGCAGAAAATTCGCTCGCGTCAACGACAATATCGATTTCTGGGCTGCGATTCATGCCCTCGCGTACGGGAATGCGAATCATCTCGCCAACACGCAAGTCGTAGCCACTCGGCAAGTTGTTCTCACTGACGATATCGCGCAGGTCTACTCGATAAGCGGAAGCAATATGCCACAGCGTCTGGCCTTCGCGGACGATGTGCTGGATGTACTCGCTTTCGAGAGCTGCCGGTGAAGCTGAAGCTACGGGCTCCTGCGGCAGAGCGGAATTGGAACCTTGCTCCTGCGAGGCTTCTGCCTCGCCGGGAATCACGACCGTCTTGTCGATCGAGGGAACCATCAGCGCAGAAGCCAAGCTATCAGCAGCTCCGGCCTCAACGTCTGCCTGCTCGATAGCTTCGTGCGTCTGCAGCGCATCTTCGGGAGGCAAGTCGGGAGCTTCCCGCGTCTTGTCATTGCTTTCCGAAACAACAGAGGCGCTGCTCGGCTTGGGAAGCGCCAGACCGACGGCTCCCATAGAAATTGCAAGGCCGATCGCTGCTGCAGACGTGCGGACTCGGCGTTGCCCCTCACCACAGGCGGACTTTGCGGCATCGACGAGAGGAACGGAATCCATCTCGCAAATGGGCGTGGGGACGTTTGAGTGTGGGAACGTGCGTTTCAAGCAACGACCTCCTAGGACGACTTCACGGGCGCTCTCCGTACTCTTCAGCCCGACCGAGTCCCGCCTGAACGGGAGCTGGAAGAGGGCTGTCGATGCCGCCAGATCCCAAAAAACAGGGAACTGTACAGCTCACGGAGAGTGTCTCGATCGCTGGTCGCGATTTCGCTGTGGATAAGGTTAGCCTGCTTTTCCCAATTTGTACACGAAAATTTAGAAAAGCCATCCGCAGCACTAACGAAAGCAGAATCGAAACATCTCCGAACGGGAAAGGGCACGAGCACGCCAAAAATGGCTGTGCAATCTTCAATTGCCGGGCTCGAAAGCAGGAATTGAAGTTTCAGCTCGATAGTTTAGCAAACTGCGCCGTATGTGCAATCCGTGCGCGCGGTGAGTCCGAAAAACTCGATCGCCCGATGATGACGCCCCCAGACAAGAGAAGCCGCAACCTATAAGGCCTGAGGCTTGACAGCCCCGAAGGGCACGGGCATCAAGTCCGAGTGCCACCTGGGGAAATCGATCGGGCTCGACCGAAGTCGCGGGAGGCGCGAGCGCACAGTTACTCTCATCGTCTCTGCGCGCGCATCCGGAAGCTTCTGACTTGCGGTTTCTACGCAGAGCTTTCATTTATATATGAGAAGCAAATGCGTCGCGACGAATAAAGGCGATGCAGCGCTCGAGGCCCGAGCCGTGAAGGTTCGACGGGCGATGGTTCAGACGGGGATGCGAGGCATCCGAGCGACGTTCGGTTAACCCAATCAATTCGGACGGCTCTTCCAACCGAGCTCGACAATACGCATTGCTTATGTTTTGCGCGCGACCGGAGCTCGGGCCAGATCGATTCGTCAATGGCCGCAAACAACCGAGCCAGCGACCCGCGAGCCTGACGGGGGAGCGCTCGCAACCACGCTACACCGCGCCGAGCTGACGCAGCGCCTCAAATAAGCCGATCGTCGCGCTGACCGACAGGTTCAAGCTGCGGACACTGGGCTCGGCAATGGGAATTCGGATCGTCGCATCGCAGCTTGCCAGCACCGCTTCCGAGAGCCCTTCCGTCTCGCAGCCGAACAGCAACCAGTCCGTCGCCGCAAATTCAAACTGCGTATGTTGGTGCTGACCGCGCGTCGTAAAGCCCAGGCAGCGTCCGGAACGGCTCGATCGCAGGGCCGCAAACTCAGCCCAGGAGTCGTAATAGGTCAAATCGACATACGGCCAATAGTCGAGCCCCGCCCGCTTCAGGTGGCGATCGTCGATCTTGAAGCCGAGCGGGCCGACTAGGTGCAGCGGCGTTTTGGTCGCGGCACAGGTACGGGCGATATTGCCCGTATTGGGCGGAATCTGAGGCTCGACGAGAACGATTTGCGGCATGGTTCGAGGCAGATAAAGACTGTGTGGTCGGTGTGCGATCGAGCAATTAACCGGGAAATCGGCCGAGGAATCGGGAGACATCTCGAGCGCATGCTCCCAATCCCGGCCCTTGGCGACCGTTTACCCAGAAAATACCGGCTCATCTCATCAGGTTTCTTAATCTCTGGCCCGATCGCGAAATCTATCAGAATTCTTGATTGATTCAAAGAAAGGACAGCGCTCAAATCGAAGCATTTACGCGATCGTACGTACAGTGGCGACCACAGGTTCTAGACCTTGCATATTTATACGGTCACTTGAAGCCCATCGCACTGCCTTTATCTGAGTTTCCTCATGGAGGTTAAGGATTCACCACTCCGAGCCTACGTGCTACCACGTATTTTGTCCGCGCATCTATATATATGCAATGTTTGCGGCATACATATAGACGCGCGGCGCGAGCATGGACGGTTGACGCAGAATGGCGCATGCTCGCACCGCAACCTCGCGAAATTTCGCCCCAAAGCAGCTCTAAGCCAGCGCCGTCAAACAAATCTTGTGCTCGAGTTCCTGTTCTTGCAACGCCATCATGCGGCTGGCGGACTGAAGGATTGCGGCGATCGACTCGCCGCGCTCGGCCTGGGCGCGCCACTGTTGGGACGTGTTGCCATCGCGGAGAATATGGCGCAATGGCGAGAGAAAGCAGCCAATGCCGCGATCGCGCGCCATCGGTCGTACGGTCTCGTAGAGCGCAGCGATCCAATCACGGGCCAGAATTTCGCGCCCGTCCTGCCAATGGCGTAGCGTCGCGTTGAGGCTGGTACGGCTGACGGCGCGTTCGTTGTGCTGGATTATTTCGAGCAGGTCGCTGGCGCGCGTCCCGGCGGGCAGGTCGCTACACACCAGCGGATCGAGGCTCGGATCGTCGATCGCCTGCTGGACGCGCATCTCTAGCAGCGCCGCGATCGCCAGCAGGTCGAGCGGGTTGGTCACCAGGTCACAGATGCGAACTTCCAAACGGTTGAGATCGTAGGGACGTCGCTCGCCGTTCGGGCGCGCCGACATCCACAGATGGCGCGCGTTGTACATCGTGCCGCGATCGAGCTGCTCGTCCGTCCAGCGAATAAAGTGAGCGTGATCCTCAAACAGCGGCGGCATCTGACTCGGAACCTGAGGAAACAGGCCCCAGCGCGTCGAGTCGTAGTCCGTCAGCCGACCATCGAGGAATGGCGACGACGCACTCAGCGCCAACAGCAGCGGCGCTTCGAGACGGATCAGCCGCATCACTCGAATCAACACGCCCGGATCGGGGATACCAATATTAATGTGAATGCTAGCCGTGACGACGCTCGTCCCGTAGGTCTCTGCTATGTACGTGTGGTAAGGATTGTCAGGGGCAGCGCGATAGAAGCGCGAAGTGTCGCCCAGCGAAAGCGTACTGCCAGGAAGAATCGTATAGTCGCCGTCGGGTTGGGCGCGGAGATAGTTGCGTAGCGCGAGGCGAGGTTTCAGCAGCTCGCAGATCAGGCGCTCGTAGCTGCGGTGAGGCGCGGTGGCGTACTCGACGTTGCGACTGTCGGGCTCGCGCATAAAGCCGGGCAGATCGCGGGTGATGCGATCGGAGAGGCCGACGATGCGACCGTCCGCCGTTCCGGTGTACATCTCGACTTCAAAGCCTTTGGATAGAAGCATCGTAGGTTCACCGCGTCGTACGCGTCCGGACGGTTTTCGCTCTCTCATCCTATGTCAGGCCGGGAATTTCTCAGTGGGGATACCACGACCGCGATCGAGGACGCGCGCGAATCGCCCCTCAAAAAAAAGCGCGCTAGCTAGCGCGGCGCGCGAACTCATCCCGCCGCCTGGATTTCAGCTTCGGAACAAAATTAGCGATCGTCTTTACTGGCTTGAGATGCGGGTTTTGTCGCAGTCTTCAACCGCGATCGCCGTTCCGCTGTTTCACGGTGCCGCACTGTCTTTGCTCCGCGACCCACTGCCTATTTTGCCTGCCCGAATTGCAAGCCGGAGCCTTTTTCACCGAGCGCTATCACTACCGCCGCCATTTTTATTAGGCACTTTAATTAGGAGCTTTCAGCAGCTTCTCAAAACTCGTAAAGAGACACAAAATCGACCGAACCAGGTTTCCGCTTCTCGATGTCATGCGAACTAGTAAAAAGTGGGCGGAAGTCAGGCCAAAAACACTCGGCTATTAAAAATTCATCAACGTTGTTAAATCGCGTGAACTTTCCGTAACTTTCGCGTTCGCAGGAGATGTTCTGTTAAATCTCAATTACAGCCTGCGATCGCAATCGAGCCGCAAAAAATGTCGTGCTAGGGTGATCGCAAAGACCGCCACCCAGACCCCTGGAAGCTATTTGGTAGGGAGCAAGACTCACGTATGACCGCCACAGACGCACGTAACTTCGTTGCCGGACGCAGCACCCAAGACAGTCGAGTTGCCGTACTGCTTATCGGCTATGGCGAAGTAGAAAGCTATGAAGACTTCGCAAACTATAACGAGCAGGCCCTCAATCTTTTAACCGCAAAGTTCGCCCCCGTCCCCAACTGGATTTACCCACCGCTAGCAAAGCTTCTGGCGCTCTTCGATCGCCACGAGTGGGGGCACCAGCACCACAATTTCATCTCGCCACACAATGCTATTTTCGAGCGCCAGCGGGCGGGCATCGAAGAACACCTCCAGCAAACCTGGGGAGAGCGCGTTGAAGTGTTTAAAGCCTTTAACTTCTGCGAGCCGTTCTTGCCCGAACAGGTAATTGCCGAAATCAACGAGCGCGGCTTCGATCGCCTGCTGATTTACCCGCTACTCGTGGTCGATTCGATCTTTACCAGCGGCATCGCTCTGGAGCAGGTGAACGACGCGCTGCAAAAGGTCTTGGAAGGGAAGGCTGAAGCATCGGAAGATTCGGAGTTTGAGGGCACGGCGGCGTCGCCAGCCGAGCTGCTCCACGGCACGCGCTATATTCCGTCGTTTTTCGATCGTCCCGAATATATCGACCTGCTGGCACGAGTGACGATCGAAAAAATCGAAGGTGAACTGACTCGCGACTTTCTGCCGTCGCAAATCGGAATCGTGCTGATGAACCACGGCTGTCCGTTCAAAGCAAAGGGCTTTACGTCCGGCATCGACGAGAGCCAAGCGCTCTACGAAGCCGTGCGCCAGCGCCTGATTCACCGCTATCCGCTAGTGTCCGTCGGCTGGCTGAACCACGACACACCACTGATCGAGTGGACGCAGCCCGATGCGGAAACGGCGGCGAGCAATCTAATTCAGCTCGGCGCGCGGGCGATCGTGATGATGCCGATCGGCTTCGTGACCGAAAACCACGAAACGCTGCTCGACGTGCATCACATCATTCACCATCTGGAGCGCCACCACCCCAACGTGCGCTACGAACAGATGCCCTGCATCAACGATCGCGCCGAGTTCGTGCAAATTGCGGCATCCTGGGCCAACGAGCATATCGCCAGCCTGCTGAATGAAGAAGTTCCGGCGATCGCGCCGCCGACCATTGTCGATGCGGTCAGCCAGGACTAGCGTTGCCGTAGGGGTGCGCCATTTTCTAGTTCGTTCCTGAGTTAGCCAGAACTCGCCACCGGCATTGACGGTGGCGTTTTTTTTGCGCGATCTCCCGCGAGATCTAGGTTTCGCGGGGTTTTCTTTGCCCTCGCAGATCGTTAGAGTGAGTGTCTAGCTCGTCCAATGCGACCCCAATCCCTCGCCATGCCCGATATCTCCAACGAGATCGTCAGTTCGCTTTCAGTCCTTCAAAGCTGCGATCGTCAGCGCGTCAGCGACGGCCAGACCGCATCGATCCTCGGAGGCTGCGCGCCCGATCGGCGTTTGCTCGTGCTGGTGCTCCCGCAGCTTGGAGACTTCGACAGCCTCGAGTACGCCTGGTGGCTAAATCGCGATCGCGAGCGGCTGGACGCGGCAAACGTGACGGTGCGGGCAGTGGGCATCGGCGATCGCGCCTCGGGCAAAGCATTTTGCGACTACACGCAGTTCCCGGAAGAGTCACTGTTTATCGATCCGACTGGGCAGCTCCATCGCGACTTAGGGCTATATGCGGGACTGACCTGGGATTTTCCGCTGCTGTCGGCGTCGCAGTCAGCCTGGGTGAATCTGATGTTGATGTGCGCGGGCATCGGCAGCCCGGGGACGCTGGCGGAGGTGTTTCGCGGCTACCGAGGCGATCGCGCCGCGCCGCAGCTCATTGGCGATGACGAGACGATCGTCGCCAAGCCGCTGCCGCCCCTGCGCGGGGCGTTTTTCGCGGCGGCGGGCGGATCGGGATTTCAGCGCCCCTTTGAGCTGGCAACGCTGCGGCTGCGGAATATGGCGGAGGTTTTGGGCAGATGGAAAACCTACGTTCCCGACGCGCAGCACATGACTCAGCGGGGCGCGACGTTTGTGTTTGAGGGCTTTGATGCGGCCAGCTCGGGCGGCGATCGCTCCCAAGACCGAGCACTGCTCTACGAACACCGCGATCCGGGCATTCTGCGCTTTGCCGCCAACCCGAGCGATCCGCTATCGTTCCTAGACGAGCTGCCCGCCGCCGAACCCGTCGCCGCAGGAAAGTAGCCGCTTTTCTCAATGTTCCGAGAGACCGGGTTTCTCGGGCGTTCTCGGCTTCCGCGCGATCGACTTTTAGAAACCCAGTTTCTGAGATCGCGTCTATACACTCGACCTTGCTCGACTTTTTTCAACCCCGCTAACCGGCCATGTACGATTCCGCGATCGATCTAGAGTCCGCCGTCGAATTTGCCGAAAACCCCGAGCCGCGCTGTCCTTGCGTGCTGCTGCTCGACACTTCCGGCTCGATGTCCGGCGCGCCGATCGCCGCGCTTAACGAAGGACTCATCGCCTTCCGCGAGGCGCTCGATGCCGATGACCTAGCCCGCAAGCGCGTCGAAATCGCCACGATTTCTTTCGACAGCCACGTCAAAATCATTCAGGACTTTATCACTGCCGATCGCTTTGAAGCGCCAGTACTCACGGCCCAGGGCCTGACCAGCATCGGCACGGCGGCAACGGCGGCGATCGACGCGATCGCCGATCGCAAGCAGCAGTACCGCAACAGCGGCATCTCTTACTATCGACCCTGGATTTTCCTGATCACCGACGGCGAATCTCAGGGCGAAACACCGGAAATCGTTGCTGAAGCGACTCGTCGCATCCGCGAAGAAGAAGAAGCTAAGCGCGTCGCCTTTTTCGCCGTCGGCGTCGAAAACGCCAGTATGGAATCGCTCTCTCAGCTTGTCGTGCGCGCGCCGCTGAAGCTGAAGGGCTTGCAGTTCCGCGAGATGTTTCTCTGGCTCTCGACAAGTATGCAGCGCGTCTCCCACTCGCAGCCGGAAGACCAAGTGCCGCTGCCGCCGCCGGGTTGGGGCACGGTGTGATGAGCGGCGAGCCTCAAGGCAATTCGGGGGATGTCGCACCGATCGCCGATCGAACCTGGCAAGTCGCAGCGGCATCGGTGTGCGGTACGAGTCACCGGCGCTGCGAGATGCCGTGCCAGGACGCCCACGCCTGGGAAATATTGCCGTCCGGGGCGATCGCGATCGCCGTGGCAGACGGCGCGGGCTCGGCGGTTCACAGCGATCGCGGCTCGCAGGTCGCGGTCGAGACAGCAGTCAGTCTGCTGCGAGATCGGGCGGGAGAGCTTCTGGCTTGGGTCACGGCTGAAGTTGGAGAAGCAAGCGAAACTAAAGAACATCGCGAAGCAGACGAGTCGGTCGACACAGACGACGTAGGTGAGAGCGACTCGGGCGAAAGCCAACCGGATTTGGAGACGATCGCCCGCGAAATCTTCGACGGCGTACTGATCGCACTCGCGGAAACAGCCGAACGCGAAAGCTGGGAACTTCCCGAGCTGGCAACCACCCTCGTCGCCGTCGTCGCCGATCGTGCGGGGGTCGTGGCGATCCAGGTTGGCGACGGCGCGGCGATCGTCAGCGACGCAGACGGAAATGCGGTGACGATAACCGCGCCCGACAATGGCGAGTACGCCAACGAAACGGTGTTCGTGACTTCGCAGCGCGCGCGCGATCGGCTTCAGGTCGCGACTTGGTGCGGCGAGCTGACGCACCTTGCAGCGATGACGGATGGGTTGCAGCGGCTGGCGCTGACGTTTCCCGATGCGGAGCCGCATTTGCCGTTTTTCCGGCCGTTATTTCAGTTTGTGGAGCAGGTAAGCGATACTGGTGTAGCATGCTTGAAATTAGCAAGCTTTTTGGCGTCGCCACGCGTGAGCGATCGGGCGGATGATGACCTAACGTTGCTAATCGCCTGCTTGCAATCTGATTCGCCACAAATTTAGAACCGGCAAGAGTAACCAGAACAACGGCAACGCAGAGGTTTCTGGCACGGTTCGAGTGTCTAGAGCGGCCAAGACGGCTGCGCGATAAAAGGTTCCGTTTTCCTCTTTCTTTGATTCTGCCCTCGGCTCGATGTCGTCTGGGTGGTCAACTCATGTAAGGGACTTGTTTGTCGTGCTTGAGCTTCAACTCAGTCGTTGATCGGGAGTCGTAATTCTTTTGCGTAAAGTTCCGGGACTGTTCTGGCAGCGATGAATATTGGAGCGAACTGGCCTGAGGTTAGATAGCGGTTTTTCATTTTTTGCGTGCTTCCTATGACTTTTTTTAGCAGAGACAATGTATCTCTCAGTCGCGAGCCCGATCTGGAAATTTTTGACGTGCCCGCCCGTGTTACGGGTGGCGCTGGCAATGACACACTTACAAGTGCACCGAATTCATTCGAGTTAATCAACACCAGCTCCATACGTGTTGGCGACTTGTTTATTGCAGACCTCGGCCGTTTAAATCTTGTCGCCAGAGGAGGCACAAGCAGCCGGTTTTTCGGCGGCTCCGGCGATGATTTTCTGGTCGCCAGAGGTGTTGGCGACGATTTATTTGGCGATGGTCTTCGTATTGCCTCAAATGATGGAGACGATACCTTAATCGCCCAGGCGGTGAGAGCCGGGATATTTGGTGGTGGAGGCAACGACGCCATTTTGGCAGAGGGAGGATTTACCTTTATCTTTGGGGGTCCGGGTAACGACAGCATCTTGGCAGAGGAAGGATTTACCTCTATTTTTGGGGATCGGGGTAACGACAGCATCTATGTGGCCGAAGACCGCAATGAGGTTTTCGGCGACGAAGGCAACGACACCATTCGCGGTGGCGAGGGCGGCGACTTCTTCGGAGGCGATGCAGGCGACGACTACCTGATTGCCTCGCAGCGTGTAGATGACCGAAGTCGACTGTTCGGGAATGAAGGCCGCGACACGTTGATTGCTGGCCCGAACGCGGACGTGCTGTACGGAGGAAAAGGTGACGACTTGCTTGTTGCCGGAAGCGACTCAAACGCCGAGCTGTTCCCCGGCAATTCGCGGCATTTGGGCGGCGATAACGGCGACGATACGCTGATCTATGACAACTCTGTATCGGAAGCCATCCTGAATGGCGATGGTGGCGGCACAGACCCAGGAGGCGACCTGTTCCAAGTGACAGGTGATGCGACGGGCTTACTGATATTCGGTGGAGCCGGCAGCGACTCGTTGGAGGGGACGCTCGGTGCAGAAGCGGAAGTATATATGGGCAAAGGCGATGACTACTTCCAGGTCAACAGCGCCGGTTCGAGCATCTTCAGCGGCGACTTCGGGGATGACGTCGGTTCGATCGTCTCGGCGGGCGATGACACCATCCTCGGCGACCCGGCTGAGATCGGTACCGATGGAAGCGCCGGAGCCGACACCCTGAGCGTCAGCCTGACGGGCGGCCAAGCCTTTATCTACGGCGACGACACGAACAATAGCGCAGCGGGTAACGACAGCATCGTCGTCTCCGGCAACGGGAGCGCCATTGTCTTCGGTGGCGGCGGCAACGACTATTTAGATGGTTCTGCCAACCAGGGCGTCGATACACTGGACGGTGGATCGGGCAACGATATCTATGTCTTTGGCCCTGGCGATGTTATTCCCTTCGATAGCCTAGGGGCGAATACCTATATCGCTGGCCCTGGCGTGACGAGCGATGTCGTTATCACGGTGACGGCCAACGATAGCTTCTCCGGTGGAGCGACTTTCGTTGTGGCTGGTGAATTTGAACTGATCCGAACCCTCCCCAGCGGCGGCCTGGTCAGCAGCGATGGCAGAGACTTAATCACCATCGGAACCGCAAACGGACTGACTGACCTGCGTGACGGTGACGATACGCTCAACATCACGAACCTAACAGAAACGGGTTCGGTGTTCGGCGGCGATGGCAACGACGTATTCAACGTGTCCGGCATCGTGAACGGCTTGCTATCCGGCGGTGACGGCGTCGATATCTTCAATATCGATACGCTGGGAGCTGGAGCCAGCATCGATGCGGGAGCCGGAGACGAGCGCATCGTCATTTCGGCAATCGGCACAGAGAGCAGCACCGCCGCGACGGTCTCCGGCGGTGACGGCGACGACACGACAGGTATTGCCTACATCGGCGAGAACGTACCGGAAGGATCGAGCACTGCACTGCCCTTAGTTCTCAATGGCGGTGCGGGCAATGACTTGATTTACGGCAAAGTGTCTGGCGGAGATTTGATTTCCGGCGGCGCGGGTGACGATACACTATATGGCGGCGGCTTCGGGGCTAGTGCCGCCAGCTCCGGCGTGGCCTCCCGACGCGATACCCTGGTCGGTGGCGCGGGGGCGGATGTATTTGTCCTCGGCTCGAGCGCGAAGACCGGCTTTATTGAAGCAGTCGCCGGTGCCGGAACGGAGTTCTTTAACGTGTCCCCCTACGTGACCGATGGTTCGACCGCAGCCACAACCACCAAAGCCGTCTACAACGGTATCGAGCACGTAGATATTATCCAAGACTTCGATCCTACGGAAGATATCCTGCTCCTAAATACCCGCTCGGGGATTATGTCCACCTTTGGTGCCCTTAATGCCGGTACGAGCGCACGACAGTTGACGACTTATTCCCTCGAATCCGGCTCGCTCGCTTACCTAGCAAACAACACATCAGCGTCGGGCTTCCTCTTAGGCGCAAACGGCAACGATGCGGGAACCGCAAACAGCCTGGGAATTATGGCCCGTACCAACAATGCCCGTACTTTAGATATGGGTGGCATCGTTACCGGCGAGGTGGACGCCTTCGGCTTTACCTACGACACCGATACGGGAGCCCTCTACCTCAGCGGTTTCCTGACTGCCATCTTCTCGAGTAAGCCGTCGCTCCGGGATGAGAATATTCAGGCGATCGGGTTTGCTGACACCTCGAATGCGATCGTGCTTATCTAGAAAATTCGCGATCGTCAGTCGAAAAAACGCGACTCTCGATCGGCTGTGCCGCGAACTCGGCGCGATCGCCCGCTCGTCAATATGTTCGTTCTGCTTACGAGTTCGGCCACCAAGTCGGATCGTTGTCGCAGCCTCGGCAAGCAGTGCGCCTGCGCCCATCGGCAACTGAGCCGGAGCGCTGCATTTTCTGCTGCATCGGCGACACGTCGATCGGCACACAAAAAAAGCCCGGCAAACGCCGGGCTTTTCATTAACCAAATAACAACTTTCAGCTGTCAACTGTCAGGGCTTTACACGTTACCCAAACCGAAGCTCATATAGCCTTTGTTCGAGTAGAAGCTGCTCTGACCAGAGAAGTCATAGGAGAACGTTTCGAGCAGTCGGCCGCCTTTGTCGTCATAGACTTTCGCGAAGCCTTTGTCCGCACCGTCAAACGTGCCCGAGAAAGTCCGGCCGTAGGCCGCGTGTCCCGAGTACATCTCATCGCCTGAAGCATCGACAATCGAGATGTAGCAGCTGCCATCGTAGTCGAACTTGTGCGAGTAACGCGATTTGCGATTGCTGCAGTAGAGGTTGAACTTGCGTTTGGACTTCGGTTCGCCCGTGACTTCGTCGTAGTCATCGGAGTTGGTGTAGTGGCTCGTATCCGAGTCACTGACCGATCCTGCCGTGACCGTACCGACGTTTTTGTAGGTGCCGACTTCGGTTTCGCCAGGGAGCGAGATATCGAGCTTCTTCAGCTTGAAGGCATCGTGGCTGTGGTCGGTGCGCGCTGCGACGACCAGCGTGTTGCCGGTCAGTTCGTCCGCATTGAAGTCCGCCCAGCGAGACGAGTTGTAGCTGTTGTCGTTGTTGTTCTCCTTCGTAAAGCTGTTCAGGATGCTGCTATTGAGCATCGAGATATCGCCGTTGCGATCGCCAATCCAGAAGGATGCATCGCTGTCGCCAGAGATGTAGCTGAGGAAGGCACGATCGACAACAACATCTCGATCGAATTCAAAGAGGATGTAGTCGTTGCTGGTGCCGTTATCGACGCGGTGCAGCGAGCCACTTTCGTTTTGGTTGGTCACGCCGAGGCCACCGCCGTACGCACCCAAGAATGCAGTCTTCCAGCCCGAACCGCTCTTGTTGCTGCTGAAAGCACTGACGTCAACCGAAACACCGTCTTTCGAGAAGGTGCGGACGTTGCCTGCGTGACCCGTGGTGTAGCTGTTGCCCGTCAGGTAGAACGTGATGTCTTCGCCTCCACCGGTCGAGGTCACGAGGTTTTCTGCGACACCCGTCTCTTCATAGATCCAGGTTTCGCCCGGCGCAAGGGTATTGTCACCATCACCTTGGCTAGTGATGTTGGAAATTACGCCTTCCTGGTCGTCCGTGACGCTGATTTCGCTCTTCGCGAAGGGCACATCGCCGGTGTTGGTGACTTCGTAAGTCCAGGTCACCGTTTCGCCAGCCGCGATTTCTGGTGCTTCGTCCGGCGAGTCGGCATCCACACCGTTGGTGAACTTCTCGATTGCGATTCCCGGGTTCTCAGGCTCGGGCTCACCGTTCGTGTAGTGGCTCGGATCCTCATCGCTGACGTCTCCGGCAACGACCGTACCGATGTTTTTGTAGACACCAACTTCGGTTTCGCCAGGGACTGAGATATCGAGCTTCTTCAGCTTGAAGGCATCGTTGTGATGGTTGGTGCGAGCTGCGACCACCAGCGTATTGCCGGTCAGCTCGTCGGCGTTGAAGTTCGCCCAGCGCGAGGCGTTGTGGCCGCCCTTGCCACCATTCTTATTCTCCTTCGTGAAGCTGTTCAGGATGCTGCTGTTGAGCATCGAGATATCGCCGTTGCGATCGCCAATCCAGAAGGATGCATCGCTGTCGCCAGAGATGTAGCTGAGGAAGGCACGATCGACAACAACATCTCGATCGAATTCAAAGAGGATGTAGTCGTTGCTGGTGCCGTTATCGACGCGGTGCAGCGAGCCACTTTCGTTTTGGTTGGTCACGCCGAGGCCACCGCCGTACGCACCCAAGAATGCAGTCTTCCAGCCCGAACCGCTCTTGTTGCTGCTGAAAGCACTGACATCGACCGAAACGCCGTCTTTCGAGAAGGTGCGGACGTTACCCGCGTAGCCCGTGGTGTAGCTGTTGCCCGTCAGGTAGAACGTGATGTCTTGGCTCGCGCCGCCACCAGTCGAAAGGTCTTGGGCCGTACCTGTCTGCTCGTAGATCCAGGTTTCGCCCGGAGAGAGGATACTGTCGCCATTACCCTGGTCGATGATGTTGGAAATCACACCCTCTTGGTCGTCGGTGACGTTGACTTCGCTTTCATCAAAGGGCACGTCGCCAGTGTTGGTGACTTCGTAAGTCCAGGTCACTGTCTCGCCTGCATCGACTTCCGGTGCTTCGTCCGGTGAGTCAGCATCTACACCGTTGGTGAATTTCTCGATATCGATATCGGGGTTGGTGGGGACTTCGACAATACCGGCGTCAATCGTCGGGTTGTTCTCACCGGGGTCGAGCGTGACGA
>ERZ1740068.28-NODE-28-length-82916-cov-8.667576_pt1 | contig 82916 bp, 61 predicted proteins | sample MGYA00581735_ERZ1740068 | MGnify/ENA primary metagenome ERZ1740068 (study PRJEB43018, sample SAMN04849740) | marine metagenome | isolation source: floating plastic debris | place: Pacific Ocean | collected 2008-08-30 | study: EMG produced TPA metagenomics assembly...
AGGGTTGCAGCGACAAGGCAAAGGCAATGCCCACCACCACTAAAAAGCCCCATTCCGAGGGGGTTAATCCTCCAACTACCTGCAAGAGGGAAGTGCTGAAGCCCAGGGGCATCCACAATGTTTGACCTTGTGCCAGGTACCCGTAACCTATCCACAAATACACAAAAGGCAGCAACAAGCCCACCATGGCCACCAGCCATTCCCGCAATTGAAAGCTTCTGAAGTAAGTGAGCCCCACAAAGATCAACGGAAAAAAGGCCAAAATTGGAGGATAAAAAAAGGCTCCAAGGGCAATCAAAAACCCATAATTGAATACTAAAGGCAACACGCGCGTAGCATTGGCCAATTGCAGGAGAGAATGAAAAGCTCCTAACAAAAAAAGATGTGCTAGGCCGGCCGAAGTGGGCCAAATGGTGGATTGAAAGCTTCCCCCGATAAGCAGGAACACAAAAGCCGGTAAATAAGAAAACCGGGGGAGCAAACGGTGTCGTTCGACCAAAAAGTTGACAAAATAGGCCTGCACCAACAACAAGCCTCCCGAAACCAACAAGCCAAGGGCTTGCAACCCATCGGCCCAACCGACAAAAGCACTAAATGGAGACCACCCGGCAACAATCAGACTGGGTGAACTTTCTGGCAACAAAGCACTTACGCAGAGCACCCCAAGAAATACCGGGAGGGCGAACATGGCAAAGGGGCCGGGTTGTAGGAAAAGGCGAAGCATTAGACCAGATTTGGTGACGGTGTAAAGCAGGTTGGACTGAGGATTATTTATAAATTTGTGCTGTAAAATTATTGGCTATGACTTTTGGAGAGATTGTTGTCGAAATATCAAAACTCGCTGAGGCCTCCTTTGAATTGTTGGTTATTGCTGACAATGGCCCCAACATTGCGTTTATCGGGATAGGTTTTGTAATGCTCATTATTTGGATGAGACAAATGGTCGTTTACCGTCGTGAAGCAAAACGTAACGGTACTCCTGAGTAACTCTCGCTCTAACTGTAATTCATAGCCCGTAAGCTTTCGCTTCGGGCTTTTTTTATGCCTTTAAATCAAAGCCAATATCGCTTCGACAATATTTTCCTTCGAATTCAATTTTCTCAGCACCGACATACGCCGTGGCCAAGGCCTCTTCGATGGTAGCACCAAAAGCCGTGACCGAAATCACCCGACCGCCATTGGTGAGTACCTGATCACCTTCTTGCCGCGTTCCGGCATGAAACAGCAAAGCATCAGTGGCCTTGTCTAAACCGTGCATCACTTTGCCCTTGGGATAACTACCCGGGTACCCACCAGAAACCAGCATCACCGTTACCGCCGTGCGTTCGTCAATTTGCAGTTCGTAGCTGCCCAGTTTACCAGCACCAGTAGCCGCAAACATGTCCAAAAGATCGCTTTTGAGCCGTGGCATCACCACTTCCGTTTCGGGATCACCCATGCGCACGTTGTATTCAATCACGTAAGGATCACCGTCAACATTCATCAACCCGATGAACAAGAAACCTACGTAGGGAATGCCGTCTTTTTGCAACCCTTCTACGGTGGGCTGAACGATGCTCGACTCTACTTTTTGTAAGAATGCCTCATCGGCAAAAGGTACTGGCGAAATAGCACCCATTCCACCGGTATTGAGACCAGTATCGCCTTCGCCAATGCGTTTGTAGTCTTTGGCAGAAGGCAAAATTTTATACGATTTACCATCGGTCAACACAAAAACCGACAGCTCAATGCCTTCCAAAAATTGCTCTATCACCACTTTGTTGCCCGCGTCTCCAAATTTGCCTTGGGTCAGCATGGCTTCCAACTCTTGTTTAGCCTGGTCGCGATCGCTTAAAATCAGCACACCCTTGCCCGCTGCTAACCCATCAGCTTTGAGCACGAAGGGCGCTTCTATTTGATCAAGGTAGGCCTGCCCAGCTTCTAATTGTGTACCATCGAAACTGCGATAGGCGGCCGTAGGAATGTGATGGCGCTGCATGAATTCTTTTGCAAATTCTTTGCTGCCCTCCAATTCGGCCCCTGCCTTGGCCGGACCAATTACGGGTACGTGCTTCAAAGCAGGGTCGGCCAGGAAAAAATCATGCAAACCCGAAACTAATGGAGCTTCCGGGCCCACCACCACCAATGCTATAGCATGGTCCATCACCACCTTTCGAATGGCTTCAAAATCGGTAACCCCTACGGCAAGGTTGGTTCCAAGGGATGCAGTTCCGGCATTTCCCGGAGCAATAAACAGTTGGTTGAGCAATGGGCTTTGGGCCATTTTCCAGGCGAGGGTATGCTCCCGGCCACCACTACCTAACAGAAGGACATTCATGGGATCGTTTTTGCAAAATAAATCATTCTGAGATGCCCTGGAAAATTGAATTTTCAACAGTCTCTTTTCGGGCGCTCAGGCAATTTTAAAGCACATTTTAATAATGTATAGGCAAAAAAAAGGCTGCCTTTGGGGCAGCCTTAAGAGAGATGCTATCATTCTAACTATCGTTTCACCCGCTTGATACTACAGCCCTTAGGTGTAGTTTCAGCTGGGTCAATCGACTTTCCGGCTAATGTATTGTTGATCGCGTCCCTCAGGTAAGTCTTAGAAACTCCATCGCGGCTTTCGTAGTTATCGTCAATAGCGCCAACAAACGAGAGCTTAAACTGATTGTCGAACAGGTACACATGTGGTGTGGTGCGGGCACCGAAGGCATCGGCCAATTCGGCATTTTTATCCACCACGTACATGGATTTGTAGCCTTCTTCCGCTGCTTTTTTCTTCATGGCTTCAAAGGAATCGGCTCCATCGCGTTTGGCTTCGTTGGAATTGACCAACACCATTCCAATTTTGTTGCTCGAACACAAATCAAACAGTTCGTTGTAACGGTCTTCCCAGGCAATCACAAAAGGACAAGTGTTGCAGGAAAAAATCACTAAAAGGCCGTTTTCTTGACCCATTTCCCGCAACATCATTTCCTTGCCGGAAACATCTTTGAGTTTTTGGTGCAGGTTGGGAGCTAATTCTCCAATGGCCAATGATTTGAATTCTTTCTCGTCGGAGGAATTATATGTGAATGCAGTGGCAATTAGCGCAACGGCAACTCCGAGGAGGGAGAGTTGAAAGGTTCTTTTCATTTTTTTGACGTTTGATCTTGCAGCTTACTCAGCTACAAATGGATGCTTAATTTCTAATTTACTGTATTGAGCTTAGAAAAACAGATTCTTTAGGTCCGAAATTTCACTTAGCCTTGAAGCTCAACCACCGGTTACAACGGTATGTTTCCGTGTTTTTTCCGAGGTAGCGTATCGACTTTGTTCTCCAACATTTTGAAGGCACGAATCAATTTTTGACGCGTAGCTTCGGGCTTGATGACCTCATCCACGTAACCGCGAGCGGCCGCGTTGTAAGGATTGGCAAACAAGTCGGCGTATTCCTGTTCTTTCTCTTTCCACTTGGCATCCGGGTCGTTGGCCTCGCGGATTTCTTTTTTGAAGATGATCTCGGCTGCTCCTTTTGCTCCCATCACCGCAATTTCTGCACTTGGCCATGCCAGGTTGATGTCGGACCCGATGTGCTTGGAATTCATCACATCGTAAGCACCACCGTAAGCCTTACGGGTAATGACGGAAATCCGGGGAACGGTTGCCTCGCTAAAGGCATAGAGCAACTTGGCTCCATTGGTAATGATGGCGTTCCACTCCTGGTCAGTTCCTGGTAAGAATCCGGGGACATCTACAAACACCAGCAACGGGATGTTGAAACTATCGCAAAAGCGTACAAAACGAGCGGCTTTCTGTGATGCGTGAATGTCTAGCACTCCTGCCAAAACAGCCGGTTGGTTGGCCACTACCCCAATGGATTTTCCGGCCAAACGGGCAAAGCCCACCACAATGTTGTCTGCGTAGTCTTTGTGTACCTCTAAAAAGCTGTCCGAATCGATGGTGCCTTCAATCACTTCCCGGATGTCGTAGGGTTGGTTCGGGTTTTCCGGTACAATTTCGTTCAACCCTGGCCGTGATTCATCATCCGCTGCTTCATAGGGAAGACTTGGCGGTTCTTCCTCGCAGTTTTGCGGGATGTAGCTCAATATACCTTTCAGGCGGTTGATGCATTCAATTTCGTTGGCACACGAAAAGTGAGTAACTCCCGATTTGGTGCTGTGAGCAGAAGCGCCACCGAGGTCTTCGGCAGAAACTTCTTCATGCGTCACCGTTTTTACCACATTGGGCCCGGTCACAAACATGTAAGAAGTGTTTTCTACCATGAGAATGAAATCGGTGAGTGCCGGAGAATAGACTGCGCCACCTGCACAAGGCCCCATAATGGCCGAGAGCTGTGGAATAACACCAGATGCTTTGGTATTGCGGTAGAAGATATCGGCATAGCCTCCCAGAGAAACTACACCTTCTTGGATTCGGGCGCCACCAGAATCGTTAAGTCCAATCACTGGAGCGCCATTTTTCATGGCTAAATCCATGATCTTACAAATCTTTTCAGCGTGAGCTTCTGCTAAAGAACCACCTAAAACGGTGAAATCCTGGGAAAAAACGTAGACCAATCTACCGCTGATGGTACCGTAGCCCGTCACTACACCATCGCCCAAAAAGCGTTGTTTGTCCAAACCAAAGTTGGCCGACCGGTGTGTAACCAACCGACCGATCTCTTCGAAGCTCCCTTCGTCAAACAACAAATTGATGCGTTCGCGTGCGGTCAGTTTGCCTTTGCTGTGCTGGGCTTCCACCCGTTTTTCGCCACCGCCTTTCAAGGCTTCGGCATTCTTTTCGTCTAAGGTTTGGAATGCTTTTTTCATGGTATCTCGCAATCGGTAGGGGCCCAAAAGTAGCAAATAATCTCTGCGGTAAAGGGCTTTCTACTTTGTATTTACCTACTTGAACAAAGCGAAGAAAAAGGAGTTCTCATTACAATAAGACCTCAAAATTGACATTAAGTCAATGGACCAATTTTCTTACTTTGGAACTTTGACTATAGCTCTCACCATTATGCGCCATTATTTTCCATTGCTACTACTCAGCCTACTGGCTTTTCAACTTCCTGCACAGCAAGCCACCACCATTCCTGGCGAAGTGCTGCTGCTACTGCCCAACGAAACCGGCCCTGGCAACCTGTTGGTAGACTTGCGAGAAATCAATGGTCGGGAAAGTGGGTTGGCACCCATTCGTAAACTGGCACCCGGCCTCAACATTTGGCACTTCCAATTTCGCGAAGACCAGGTTTCTCTTGATGCAGTACTTGCCGCTTTAAGGGCACACCCGGATGTGGACATTGCACAAGCCAACCATAAAATTGAATCCCGGCTTACGACCCCTAACGATCCAAGTTTTGGCTCCCAATGGCAGTATGTCAATTCAGGAGCTGGTGGCGGTGTAGCCGATGCCGACATCGATGCCGATGAGGCCTGGGACGTGACCACCGGGGGTACAACCCCACTTGGTGAGGAAATTGTGGTTGCGGTAATCGACGATGGAATCGAGCTCAATCACCCCGATTTTGCGGGCAACCTTTGGGTCAACTCCGGTGAAATACCCAACAACAACATTGACGACGATAACAATGGTTATGTAGACGATCATCGAGGCTGGAACGCTTATGACAACAACGACAATGTGGAACACAGTCCTTTCGAAGATCATGGAACGCCGGTGGCCGGTATTGTGGGTGCTCGTGGCAACAATGGCATTGGCGTTTCGGGCGTCAACTGGGAGGTAAAAATGATGATCGTGAAAGGTGGCGGTGGCGAAGCTGATGCCCTGGCCGCCTACGGCTATGTTTTGGCAGTACGCAAACAATGGAATGCTTCCAACGGCAGTGAGGGGGCTTTCGTGGTGGCCTCGAACGCTTCCTGGGGAACCGATTTTGGCCAGGCAGCAGACGCTCCTTTGTGGTGCGCCATGTACGATTCGCTCGGTCAGGCCGGTGTGCTCAACGTAGGAGCCACCGCCAACAACAACGTGAATGTAGACAACGTGGGCGATCTGCCTTCGGTGTGCCCCAGCAATTACCTGATTGCAGTCACCAACATGAAGCGGGATGACACGAAAGAAACCTTTGCTGGATTTGGTTCTACCCACATCGATCTCGGTGCTCCGGGAGAAGATGTATTTACCGTTGCCAAGGGCAGCACCTACGCGGGATTTGGAGGTACTTCGGGTGCCGCTCCGCACGTGGCAGGTGCCATTGCACTTTTATATGCCGGCCCTTGTAACAAACTGGCACAAACCGCCATCGACCAACCGGCGGCAGCAGCACTTGCCGTACGCGATTTTATTCTCGACGGTGGAGATGCCAACAATGATCTGGCAGGGATTACCGTCACGGGCAACCGGCTCAACCTGTCAGGTGCTATGAATGAATTAACGACCAATTGCAATTCGGTGAGCACTCCGGAATATGCAGTGAATCAAACGGTTTGGGGATTTTATCCAAATCCAAGTGGCGAAAATATCTACCTCAACATTGACCCAAATTCGGTCGTTGGGGGTCAAATAAGAATTACCGATGTATTGGGGAGAACGCAATCTTTCCCCCTGAAAAATGGGCTCGACCGCAATGGACTGAATGTTTCCCAATTCGCCAGCGGTTGGTACCTCATTCAATTGGTACAAGCAGATGGAACTCCGGTTGGCGAAGCCCAAAAATTAGTGATCCAAAAGTAAAAAACGGTTATTCGGCTTCGAGTGCGGCCTGCAATTCGTCGGTCAGTTCCAGGTTGTGAAACACCTGGTTGACGTCATCGTCTTCTTCAAATCGTTCTACGATATTGAGTACTTTTTTTCCAGCATCAACGTCCAACTCGTTGGTACTGTTGGGGATGCGTTGTAGCTCGGCACTTTTCGCTTCGATGGCAAGCTCCTCGAGCTTGCGCTGCATGTTGCCAAAATCCTCGAAAGAAGTGTAGATGACAATAGTATCCTCTTGGTCTTCTACTTCTTCTGCGCCACCGTCGATCAGTTCCATTTCAAACTCGTCCCGGTCTTTTCCCTCCAAAACAGCTTGCTCCAGGGTAAAAACACCTTTGCGATCAAACAGGAACTCCAATGATCCATTGGTTCCAAGGCTACCGCCGGTTTTGTTGAAAATCGCGCGTACGTTAGCCACCGTCCGGTTGAGGTTGTCAGTAGTCGCCTCTACGAAAATGGCAATTCCGCCAGGGGCATAGCCCTCGTAAGTCACCTCCTGATAGCTTTCAGAATCTTTGTCGGAAGCTTTACTAATAGCCCGTGCCACATTGTCTTTGGGCATGTTGACGCCTTTGGCATTGGCAATGGCCAAACGGAGCCGAGGGTTGGCTTCCGGATCGGGACCGCCATCTTTTACAGCAACATTAATTTCTTTCAGCACACGAGTAAAGAGCTTGGCCCGCTTGGCATCAAGTGCTCCTTTTTTTCGTTTGATCGTCGACCATTTACTGTGTCCGGACATGGGCTAATTTTATCGATTTAGAGGCTAAAAATAGCAAAATTGGCGAAGAATTCAGCACCAGAAAGCTGCCTCTAAAAGCCCAAAGGCCCGGCAATGAAAACTGCCGGGCCTTTGGAGTGCAACCGTGGAGTATTTGGAGTTGAGGTCAAAGGGGAAGTACCCGGATGCCTACCGTAAAAGGATAAAGTTCGGGGCCTTTACCGCTCTCAAACAGTGTGTTGAGCGCATAAGTAGCATACAGATCAAACCAACGGTAGCCCATCCTTACCGTTGCATTGTAGCGCAGAGCGTTCAGGTTAAAGTCGCTTTTTACTTTGGGCTTGAAGGTATCACCACCCGACTCGTAGCGTTGCTTGTAGACGGTGTGGAACCGGTAACCGCCAACGATACCCGCAGCCATGCGGAAGGATTTGTTGCGGTCGGAATTAGAATTGTAACCAATCATCAGCGGAATGGTGAGCGAAGTGGTTTTCAAACGGTTTTTATTGAAGGAGCGCGTGGAGTCGATCAAAGAGAAAACAGAATCTCCTCGCGCTTGTAGCGTACCAAAATCACTGGTAAAGCTGTAGTTGTTCCACTCGAACCCCATACCGGTAATCAGTGACAGGCGCTCTTCTCCTTTGTTTCGGATCAAGGGTATTTGCTTTTCTACAAAATTGATGCTCCAGTTGATGGACCGCGCGTAGTCTAATTCCATAAAACTGGCCTCACTCGGCACCGCCAGTGAATTGTCTTTATTCAAATATCCACCGACACCCAATTCTACACCGGCCCAGAATTTATTAGGGCGTGGTTCTTCTTCTTCTTCATCGTCTCCACTATCTTCAAGCACCCCTTCCTGGGTTAGAATCCAAAGCTCGGCTTTGTCTCCCATTTTGATCTTGTTGGTATCGGTAAACATGTCAGCGAGAGAATCTGCTACCATCGTAGAATCTCCTAACGCAGTAGAGTCAGATGGGCTTTCAGTTTGGGCTTGCGCCAAGGGCAGCATCGCAATCAGCAGGACAAGGGTTACAATCGTTTTCATAATCAGTTCAGTTAATCAGAATCTCTTTCGTTCGGTTCTTTCCCATGGGACGCTTAGGGTAAAGTAGATGTTACAGCCAGGGCAAAAAAAAATCAGAAATTAAATTTCTGATTTTCAATTGGTTATTCTCTATTTCGCAAACGCTTTCGAAAATTGAAGCGATTGGAGACAAACTTGAGAATCGTTTGTTTTTTAGACGTGTCTTTTTCCTCGACCATTTCGAAATCGGTTTTAAAGATTCGATTGGCACCTACTACACCAGCCTCATACAAATCGAGTCGGTCGAGGTTTCGGCGGGCCTGATCTTCGTCTTGCTTGCCCAGCACTTTTGCCCGAAACATTTTGGTACAAAACTCCAGAATCGTGTACGGTTCTTCGGGAGCATTGTCTGCAATTACTGGGCGATCATTCTCCTGAAAACCCATTATAACGTCATTCGGTAATGCCGCTACTTCCTGCTGCGGATTAGATAGGAATTCCGTAACATTTCGTGGACCGGGCAATGGTTTCACCAACGCCAGTTGAATGGGCGCTATTGTCGTATTCTTAGGTTCCCCGGGCTGCGTCAATACAGGTTGATGCGCAGTGTTTCTTACCGGAAGTACCCAATCACTTTTTTCTACAGCTGAAGGTTGCGAAGCAACGAAAGCAAAGGAGCGCACCCAGGTTTCACCGTTCGTTTCTTCAGCAATACCAGTATTAGTTCCAACACCTAAGGGTTCATAGAGAGCATCAGCCGAAGGGGACCATTGCCAGTAGGCCAGTAGCAATACCGCTACCGAAGCAGCCGCTGCCATCCAGGTGCGTTGCTGTTGCCACAACGGAATGATGGCTGTTTTTTTCAGTTCACTTTTTCCAGGATACACCAATGTGGCATCGGCCTGCAAATACACTTTGTTCAGGTATTTGCGATCGGCTTCTAATCCGGGATTGAGTTGCATGAAGGTTTCGAGTTCTTGCTGCTCGGCAGCGCTCAGCCAACCTTCGCGTGAAGCAATTAGCTGCTCTTCAAAATTGTCTTCATGAATGTTGGCAGTAGCTACAATTTGCTGTTCCAACAATACCTTTTGATCAAACACCTCGTTGGCATCTGCCTTCAGCTGAGTATTTTGATAATAAGTCCGGTCCTTTTTCAAAGCCGGATTGGCCGCCATAAATGCTTCAAGGTCCTCTTGCTCACTGTCGGACAGCGCTCCCTCTACTTCGCGGATAAGAAAAGCTTCATAGTTCGATTCGTTGATGGAGCCAACTGCGAGAATCTGCTTGATAAGCTTTGACTTGTCTACTGCCGGAGCCACCGGTGGTTCCAGGGTAGGCAACATGTCTTCATCCAACTCTGCCTTGAGATCGGGATGCGCCTCCAGAAACACCATAAGCTCGGCCACAAGTTCAAGGGCTAACGTCCCTTCCAAGTAGTCGAGCAGGTAAGCTTCGTAATTTTCCTTATTTATCATACACTCAAATCAGCATGTCAACGCTGACCAGATAGTTTTTCAAAAATTTTCGGGCCCGAAAAATATATACTTTCACTTGCGATTCGGAGAGGTTGGTCATGTCGCCAATTTCCTGGTAGGAATAACCTTCATAATCGCGCAACAGGATCACTGATCGTTGGATTTCCGGGAGTTGTTCCAAAGCCTCGTGCAAAATCTCCTGCAAATCAGAATATTGCCGCTCGTGGCTCATACTCTGAAAATTCGCTTCCTCCATGCTTCCTTGCTTTTTGTCTCTCCTCACCCGATCTATCAAAGTATGATAGCAGGTAGAGAACAAATAAGAACGCACTTTTTCAGCCTGTACGTTTTCGCGCTTCAGCCAAAGCTTTTCAAAAGTGTCCTGAACCACATCGCGCGCCTTTTCTTCATCCCGCAAGTTTTTCACTGCAAAGCGAAACAGGTTGTCAGCGTACTGCTCTACCGCGGAATTGTATTGCGCTACTTTCATGTTTGGTTCAGGCGATTTTCCGTGGGACGGCTTACCTCAACCATAAGTTACAAGAAAATTTATTTTTTTTGAAAAGCGGCCTAATCAAGCTGCAGCACCGCCATAAAGGCCTTTTGAGGAATCTCTACATTGCCCACTTGTCGCATGCGCTTTTTCCCTTTCTTCTGCTTTTCGAGCAATTTTCGTTTCCGGGAAATATCACCACCGTAACATTTTGCAGTTACGTCTTTCCGAACAGCTTTCACCGTTTCACGCGCAATGATTTTTGATCCGATGGCCGCTTGGATTGCAATATCAAATTGTTGACGTGGAATCAACTCACGAAGCTTTTGGCAAATTTTCTTGCCAAACTCATAAGCATTGTCCCGGTGGATCAATGCCGACAGGGCATCTACCTGATCGCCGTTCAACAAAATATCCATCTTCACCAGGCTTGATTTCTGGTAACCGAAAGGATGATAATCGAACGAGGCATATCCGCGACTAACCGTTTTCAAACGGTCATAAAAGTCGAACACAATCTCGGCCAAAGGCATGTCGAAGGTAAGCTCTACCCGATCGGTGGTTAAGTACACCTGATTGTTGAGCACCCCGCGTTTTTCAATGCACAGCGACATGATGGCTCCGATGTATTCGGATTTGGTGATGATTTGTGCTTTAATAAATGGCTCTTCTACCGCAGACAATTGAGAAGGATCGGGTAAGTCGGATGGATTGTTGACCACCATCTCTTCTCCCTTGGTAGTATGCGCAAAGTACGACACGTTAGGAACAGTAGTAATCACCGTCATGTCAAACTCGCGTTCCAGTCGCTCTTGAATGATCTCCATGTGGAGCATGCCCAAGAAGCCGCAACGAAAACCAAAACCGAGGGCGGCCGAAGATTCAGGTTCAAAAGTGAGAGAAGCATCGTTGAGCTGGAGTTTGTCCATCGCATCGCGGAGCTCCTCGTAGTCATCGGTGTCCACCGGATAAATTCCAGCAAATACCATGGGTTTTACGTCTTCAAAACCTTGAATAGCATCCTCACACGACCGATCAACGTGGGTAATGGTATCTCCTACTTTTACTTCACGCGCCTGCTTGATACCGGATATGATGTACCCTACATCACCGGTTTCTACCACATTTCTTTTTTCGGGTGTCAACCGCAGTACACCGATTTCGTCGGCGGTATATTCTTTGGCCGTATTGACAAATTTTACGAGATCTTTCGCCCGCATTTGCCCGTTGAGCACCCGGAAGTATGCAATGATTCCTCTAAAAGGATTGAAAACTGAATCAAAAATCAGCGCTTGCAGGGGCGCTTTAGGGTCACCACTCGGTGCAGGTACCCGGGAGATGATAGCCTCCAACACCTTATCCACTCCCAAACCGGTTTTTCCGCTGGCGGCCAGTACTTCTTCCGGATCGCAGCCAATGAGGTCTACAATTTGATCCGTCACCTCTTCTGGCATCGCACTGGGTAAGTCCATCTTATTGAGAACCGGAATAATTTCCAGGTCGTGCTCCAAAGCAAGGTATAGGTTCGAAATAGTTTGCGCCTGAATGCCCTGAGAGGCATCTACAATGAGCAATGCACCTTCACAAGCTGCGATAGACCGTGAAACTTCGTAACTAAAATCAACGTGCCCGGGTGTATCAATCAGGTTGAGCACATAATCCTGCCCCTCGTGCTGGTAATTCATCTGGATGGCATGGCTCTTAATGGTGATGCCACGTTCCCTTTCCAGGTCCATGTCGTCCAAGGTTTGTTCCTTTAGTTCACGATCGGATACCGTGCCCGTTTGTTGGAGCAAACGATCGGCCAGGGTGCTCTTACCATGGTCAATGTGGGCGATGATACAAAAGTTACGAATGTGTTTCATGGGCTCAATTCACGAAGCCGCAAAATTACGGCTTTTCAGCATTACTCTTTCTCTCTCTCCAGTTCGTTACGACAATTTCAGTTGCCCGAGGTAGCGGGCAACGTACTTCCCAAGAATGTCGAATTCTAAATTCACCTTGTCTCCCACCTTCAAGCGATGAAAGTTGGTGTGTTCGTAAGTATAAGGAATAATGGCCACAGAAAAACCGTCGGGCTCAGAATCTACAACGGTAAGGCTCACCCCATTGACGCAGACCGAGCCTTTTTCAACGGTTACTTGTCCTTTTTCTGCTTCAGGATCGTCGAAGGTGAACCAATACTTCCAGCTTCCGTCTTCTTCTTCCACTGCTTTTACCGTACCCGTTCGATCAACGTGGCCTTGCACAATATGGCCATCCAAGCGGCCATCAAAACGCATACAGCGCTCTAAATTTACCGCATCACCTTCTTTTAGCGCTCCCAGGTTGGTGCGATCTAAAGTTTCTGCAATGGCGGTTACCCGAAAAGTATCCGCATCTGTTTCCACCACCGTGAGGCAGGTGCCGTTGTGCGCAACGCTTTGGTCAATCTTCAACTCTGGAGCCAACTGCGACTTGAGTACCAAATGAAGGTTTCCCCCATCAGCAATCAATGACTTTACAGTAGCTACTTCTTCAATAATTCCAGTAAACATGGCAATACGATGTTATAGTATCCGCTAAATCTTCATTCAAAAATAGGCCGATAAAACAACATGACGTGCGGTTTAGTTCGATGGACCTATCTGATCTTCACGAAGGATCTGAACATAGCCCTTTAAGATACGAGGCTCTAACCCGGTTAGCCGGATTTCGTACACTGTGCAGGTGTAGAAATAGGTTCCAGACTCAAGCCTGCGACCAGACTCCTGATCAACACCCTCCCAGAAAATCCCGGGCTCTTCAGTGCGGAAAACTTCTCTTCCCCATCGGTTGTAAACCACCAGATCAATCCGCTCTACAAATTTGTATGGGAAGGGTACAAACAAGTCGTTTTGTTGGTCGCTACCCGGTGTAAACACGTTGGGCAGTTCATAAGTCGGGCAATTGTCTGTACACAATACCTCGCCAAATTCACTTTCGTTGCCCACAAAGTCGTAGGAGGTAATCCCGTAACACCCTGCCAGAGAGGTGAGGTTGGAAAAAACGATTTCCTCCTGATCAGCACCAGCTAAATCTGCAATCAACTGAAGCGGTTGCCCCAACACCGGAGCATAATAAATGCGATAGCCCGCTATATCGTCGGAATTGGCACATTGCCCTACCGGAGAAACCCAATTGAGTCGATTTTCATCTAAATCGCAATCGGTTTGTATAAGAGGTTGAAGTGGCGGACACGGAGGAACACGGTCTTCAGGAATAGCACACGTGACTTGGGAAAAATTCAAAACAGGATCCAAAAGGCCTCCGCCGGTGTAGCTACCGATGGTTTGAATGAGGTAACAGTATTCCTGACCATTGACCAATTCAGTAACAGCATAAGAAGCAGAATCTACCGTATCGAGTGTATCGATAATGGTATTCGATGCCAGGTCATATTCAAAAACAACATAAGATTGGTTGGTCCAGGGCACTGCAGCTTCCCAGCTCAGGTCTATGCTTTTGTCCTGCGATAGCGTGGTAAGAAAAGGGGTAGAAGCCACTTTGGTACTCCCTACAAGGTTGACGCCACTCAACAGTTCTATCCGATACGAATGGGCCTGACTTTCCGTATTTAGATTGCTGTCTACCAAAATGGTATCTCCTAAAGCAGGATCGTTAAAGCTACCGGTTTCACCCACATAAGAGGTAGGAAAATTGCCCCCAAGTCCAGCTGCACGATACACCACGTAGCGATAAGGTGGAGGCCAAATACTGGCATCAAGTTCGGTTGGTGGCGCCCATTGTACGGCAACCTTTCCAGTGGTAGTAGCGGTTTCCAATACCGAAGCCCGGGTAATAATGGGAAGGTCCCGTTTGAGCTCGGCACAAATTTCTACCGAGGCATAACTTTCGGCACCATCGGCAAAATTGGCGACTACCAGGTAACAGTATTCTTGCCCGTGAACGAGGCCATTGCCGTTGTCATCATCTGTAAAGTTGGTGGTACTCCATCCACTCACCGTACCGATTTGCTGGTAACCGGTGTAGGCTGGCACGCCCGTTTCGCAGTTAGCAGGTGTAAAATTAAAGGCCCCATTCCTTCGGTAAATGCTGTAGCCAATTGCCTGAGAGCAAGCATTGGGGTCCCAACTCAACGTCATCGCATTGCCCACGGGAGACAAAACAAGATTTTGCGGGGCAGGTGCCACCACCTGAATTTCCAAGGTTTGAAAATTGACAAGTCGAATGATTGGACCTAAGTCTTCTGCTTTAAAGACTACCCGATAAGGCTGCAGGCGCACATGGTCGCACGCGGTTTGCCACTCAAAAGGCACCACTAACGAAGGATCGGTAGTAGTTTGCGCAGGAAAAGCAGCTGGACTAACGGTTAAATTAAATGGTTCTCCCGAAGCAGATAAAGTGAGGCCGGTCTCATTGTCGCTTGCGACAATATTCTCTTGAATCAGATCTCCGGCAGTAACGCACAGCGGGCCCACCGGATCGATTGCTGGTGGTGTGTTGTTGCAATTATTGACCGTGATCTGCATATCACGAACCACCGATCCGATTGGAGTACCGTTTCGAAATTCTTGAATGAGTATGCAGACATTAAATTCTCCCAATTGATTGGGCGAGTCCCAAGTCAATAGCCCAGTATTTGGGTCGATGGAAAGGGTATTGTTGGGATCAGGATTGGTGAGGTGGGGCAGCTCGTAAGTAGAAATAACCGTACCGTTGGCACCTCTACAGGGCACCAGTGAATACACCAATTGATCTCCTTCGGGATCTACTGCTCCGGGGTTGTGGTAAAAAGGCTGACCAAAACACGCTTGATCGATGGGGTCATTTAGCAAGACAGGACTGTTATTGCTAACCGTGCCGAATTCAATAACTAACTGGGTTTGTATATAAAAAGGAATCAGGCTGGAGCCATCCATGTTTTGAATACCTCCGTTTCGATTAGGGTCTTCCATCGAAAGAATGAAGCTTCCGGGTCCTGGGAAAGTATGGGTGGTGGTATATTCATTTTTGCGAATGTTTACCCCAACCAGGTTCACTCCTACCTGAGCAGCTAATCCGCACGGTCCGGTCGCATTGAAGCCACCATTCGTTCGGGCGATAGAATCCTGGGTGCCATCTCCGAATTTCAACAAAACAAAGCACCGGTCTACGCCAGGGTTCACCCCTTGGAATTTGGTGTAAGTCGTAACGGTAATTTCGTAGGTAGAGGCGCTGAGGTGTCGAAAAGTAATTTCCCCGGCACGGTTGTGTGTAGCCATGCCCCACAGGGGACTAAGAACCAATAAACCGAGCAATAGACGATAGAGCATACCGGATAGTTAAACGAAGCAGCAATTCACATACGAAAAAAGACACGTTTTATTACCAAAAATCGGGCCTAATTCTCGCGAATCACCGAAGGGTTAAAAGGGCGTTTTCTTAACGGCTTGTGGGTCAATATTTCAACAAGCCTACCCTTATAAAACAGCATTAAACCTGCTTAGTTCCCTGCGGCATTGTCTCCTTCATTGATCAGCTGCACATAACCCTTCAGAATACGGGTTTCAATACCTGTGAGGCGAATTTCATTGACTTCGCAGGTGTAAAAATACACGCCGGATTCTAGTTGTCCTCCAGATTCCATGTCTGTGCCATCCCAATTGATGTCCGGATCTTTAGTTCTGAAAACTTCGCGCCCCCAGCGGTTGTATACTACCAGATCGATGCTTTCCACAAATTTGTAGGGAAAGGGGACAAACAGATCATTGAATTGGTCGGTACCTGGGGTAAACACATTGGGCAGTTCGTAGGTCGGACAGTTGTCCGTGCAAAGCACTTCTCCAAAACTACTTTCGTTGCCCACCGAATCCAATGCAGTAATGCCATAGCACCCTGCCAGTGAGGTGAGGTTGGGAAACAAGATTTCGGTTTGATTTGGATCGGGCACATTGGTCAAAAACTGCAAAGGTTGACCCAAAACCGGAGCGAAATAAATGTTATATCCCGACACATCGTCTGACTCTTCACACACTCCTGCCGGCGACACCCAATTGAGTCGGTTTTCATCCAGTGTACAATCGGTTTGTATGAGAGGTTGCAAGGGTGGGCAGGGTGGAATTAAATCCTCTGGAATTCCGCAGGTAAATTGAGAAAAGCTTAACAGTGGCGCTAAAAAGCCTGTTCCAGAGTATTCTCCAATGGTTTGGATAAGGTAACAATACTCGGTGCCATTTACCAATCCGGTATCCAAATAGAAATTGGTGTCTACCGTATCCAAAGTAGCAATTATGGCATTGTTAACTTGATCATAACTGTAGACCACGTATTCAGTGTTGCTCCAGGGAACCACCTCTTCCCAGGACAGTAATAATTCCTGATCGCCAGATTGCACTGACAAATAGGGCGATGAACCTACTTGTGAAGAGCCCACCGAATCGCCATTGCTGAAAAGGGCAACCCGGTAAGAATATGCTTGATCCTCAGTATTTAAGTTGTTGTCCACAAATATGGTATCACCCAAAGCGATATCGTTGAACAAGCCCGTTTGCCCCACGAGGGTAGTTGGAAAAGGATTTCCAAAGCCATCTCCTCGGAAAATTTTGTATTGGTAAGGACCAGGCCATTGAACGGAGTCGTCCAACTCGGTAGGTGGCGTCCATTGTATGGTATCAGATCCGGTGGAGGTGCTGGTACTGTTGACCGAAACCCTGGTTAGGACAGGCAAGTCTTTTTTCAGTTCTGAGCAGAATTCAACTGAGGCATAGCTTTCTGTACCGTCAGCAAAAGTGGCCACCACTATGTAGCAGTATTGCACTCCATGAGTAAGCCCCAAATTGTTGTTGTTGTCTACAAAATTGGTGGTGTTCAATCCACTTACACTGCCAATTCTGACATATCCAGTAGATGCCGGGACTCCCAACTCGCAATTGGAGGGAGTGAAATTGGCTAAACCATTTCGGCGGTAAATATCATATCCTGTGGCTTGCGGACATTCACTGACATCCCAATTGAGGCTAATGGTGTTGCCTGTAGGGGTAGCAACGGGATTTTTAGGAGCGGGAGCCACCACTTGAATCTGCATCGTTTGGTAAAACGATAATGAGATAGTTGGATGAAAGTCTTCTACCCTAAAAACGATGATGTAGGGCTTACGCCGAACGTGGTCGCAGGTGGTTTCCCAAACGAAGGGCTGCAAAATTTCACCAAGACTATCAATCGGTTGAGTAAATTGGGCAGGACTGTTGGTGACTGTGAAAGGCTCTCCAGTTGCTGTTAAAGTAATGGTAAAGCCTTCGGGATCTGTTGCCCGTACAATTTCGCTTATGGTGTCTCCAGCAGTAACACAAAATGGACCCAGCGGGTCTATAAAAGGTGGATCGTTATCACAATCGTTAATGGTTATCTGCATGTCTCGGACTACCGCTCCAATCTCTTGACCGTTCCGAAATTCCTTGATCATGATGCAGAGGTTATATTCACCTACCTGATTGGGAGAATCCCAGGTTACGGTTCCGGTTATTGGGTCAATGTTGATAAAGGTGTTCGGATTCGGGATTACATCGTCAGGAAATTGGTAATTGAAAATAACTACCCCATTGGCGCCTCGACAGGCAACTAACGAGTAGGCTAAGCTATCTCCTTCAGCATCTACTGCGCCCGGGTTGTGGTAATAGGGCACTCCTCTACAACCTTCATCAATCGGATCATTGAACAAAACAGGACTACTATTGCCACCAATGAAAGCAGAAATCACCAATTCGGTTTGCACATAGAAGCGTACCTGATCGGAGCTCAAAATGTTGAGAATACCCGCATTCCGATTCGGGTCTTCCACTGAAATGGTAAAGCTACCGGGCCCAGGGTAGGTGTGTGTAGTGGTGTAGGTATTTTTCTTTACATCGCGACCTACAATGTCGTCTCCCATTCGGGCAATTGGACCACAAGTACCCAAAAAACCATTGGTGCGAGGTATCGAATCAGAAGTATTGTCCCCGAAGTTGATGCCTAAAAAGCAACGGTCAGCATTAATAGAAATGCCTGAAGTTTTGGTGTAGGTAGTAACAGTGATTTCGTAAGTCAGGTTGCTAATCAGCCGATAGGTAATCTCACCTGCCCGGTTGTGCGTAGCTGCTGCAACCAATGGAAGCAGAAGAATTAGAAGACTTACTAATTTTTTGATCATGGTGTGGATTCGCCAAATGCGGAGGTGGAAGATACGAAAATTGACCTCTTTATAGGCCTTAACCACTTCGTAATACCCTTATTCCGCTTCAACTGCTCGTTTGAATTTGTGCATTTAAACTGCTGTATATACCATTCACCTCGTCTATTCAGCCGTCGAAAGATATTTCACCTCCACTTAATCATTTTAACCGCTGATTTTAGTGCGGATAATACAAAGAATGAGGGGAAGTTTCACTGGCAATTGTTCCGATTGAGCCTCTTTTGAAACTATAATTTGTACGCTTTATTATCTGGCTGTCTTCAGAAAGGACGCTACAATTTAGTGGAGGGTTGCAATGCCAGCGCAGAAAAAATTGGTTAGTAAGTAATCACTTGTTGTTCAACATGCTCAGGCAACTTTCTGTACTCGTACTCCTGGGTACGCAAACGCGGCTCAAAACCGGCTTCACGAATCGCACTCTGGATACCATCCGAAGTAAATCGGTGGGGCGCACCTGCTGCCGAAACCACATTTTCTTCGATCATGATGGAACCAAAATCGTTGGCCCCAGAGTGAAGGCAAACCTGAGCTACTTTTTTACCTACAGTTAACCAACTGGCCTGAATGTTTTGAATGTTGGGCAACATGATTCGACTCATGGCGATCATTCGAACGTATTCATCGGCAGTTACTTCATTGCGAATGCCTTTTACTCTGCGAAGCATGGTTCCCTCATCTTGAAACGGCCAAGGGATGAAAGCGATAAATCCTTTAGAATCTTTCGGTTTTTCCGATTGTACTTCGCGCAACCACACCAAGTGTTCGAAACGTTCTTCTAAGGTCTCAATATGGCCAAACATCATGGTAGCGGAGGTGGTGATATCCAACTGATGCGCTACCCGCATCACATCCAACCACTCCTGGCCCGAGCATTTTCCCTTCGAAATCAACCTACGAACCCGGTCGTTGAGGATTTCTGCTCCTGCACCTGGTAAACTATCCAGTCCTGCTTCCTTGAGTTTGCTCAAAACTTCCACGTGCGATATTTTGCCAATCTTGCTGATGTGCGCAATTTCTGGTGGTCCTAAAGCATGAAGTTTGAGCTCTGGATATAAGCTTTTCAATTCACTAAACAAGCGAACATAAAATTCCAACCCCAGTTTGGGGTGATGCCCCCCTTGCAACAACAATTGGTTGCCACCGTATCGAATGGTTTCTTCGATTTTGGTTTTATAGTCTGGGATGGTGGTAATGTATGCCTCGTCGTGTCTTGGGACTCTAAAAAAGTTGCAAAACTTACAATTGGCAATGCAAACGTTGGTTGTATTGAGGTTTCTATCGATGATCCAGGTCACCGAATTATCTGGTTTTTGCTTCTTCCGCAATTCATTCGCCACGAAAGCCAATTCAGCCGTAGGGACATGCTCAAACAGAAACATACCCTCTTCCTTGGTAAGGAACTCGAAATCGAGCGCTCGGCTAAGGAGTTCATCTGTATTCATACGCTGATAAAAAAACAACTGTAACGGGGTTTTGTTTGCGCTTTACCGCAAGAATTGCGCCCCGGCAGTTGGTGAAATTTCACTACTTTTACCGCCTTCAAAATTAGGGCATATTTCCATGAATACCATCCTTTTACAGGAGCTTGAAGCTCCCACTGAGACTGATTTGATATGGCTTGGATTGAAAGGCTCTGAAGGCTTGCCCAGCCAACTTTCTGAAGCAGAAGCAACATTTGTGAAAGAACAATGGGCAAAAGAGATTTTTACGGTGGAGATCAACCGTTATTCCCACCGCATTTGGATTGTGGGAATGCCCGAAAAAAAGGTCACCCACCAACACTTAGAAGCATTTCGCAAAGTAGGGCATGAGCTCAATCGGCTCATCAACCAACAAAAACTGACCGCCATTCATCTCATGGGCCCGCAGGTAACCCCCGAAGACGTTTTGGCGACAGCAGAAGGAATCTTGTTGAGCAACTATCAGTTTCTTAAATATTTTAAAGACGCTGAAAAGCGCAAGCATAGTCTCCAGCATCTCACCATTACCGATCCGCGCCTTACTCCGGGTGCGCTACAACAATTGCAAGCTGTGGTGGCGGGCACTTGTCATGGACGCACCTTGGTCAATGAACCGTTTTCGTTCTTAACTGCGGTTCAAATGGCTGAAGAATTTAAAATCATGAGCCAAGAGGCCGGTTTTAAGCTGGAAGTATTACAGAAAAAACAAATTGAAGCCCTGCAAATGGGCGGCTTATTGGCTGTAAACAAAGGCAGCATCGATCCACCCACCTTTAGCATTATGGAGTGGCACCCGGAGAATCCGGTGAATGCGCAACCCATTGTGCTAGTTGGTAAAGGAGTAGTTTACGATACCGGAGGCCTCAGCCTGAAGCCCACCCCCAACAGCATGGACGAAATGAAGTGCGATATGGGTGGAGCCGCAGCCGTGGCAGGAGTGCTCTACGCCACCGCTAAAGCAAAACTTCCCGTGCACGTCATCGGTTTAGTTCCGGCCACCGACAATCGTCCGAGTGGCAATGCCTATGCCCCTGGCGATGTGATCAGCATGCACAACGGAAGCACGGTAGAGGTAATGAATACCGATGCAGAAGGGCGTTTGCTTTTGGCAGATGCGCTGAGCTACGCTCAAAAATACAATCCCGAATTGGTCATTGATTTCGCCACCCTTACCGGAGCAGCCGTTCGGGCAATTGGACATTACGGCATTGTGTCTATGGGCAATGCAACCGAGGCACACCAACGCTTGCAGGAAAGCGGTGAACGCACCTATGAGCGTATGGCACCACAACCGTTTTGGGAAGAATATGCCGAGGAATTGAAATCGGACATTGCAGACTTAAAAAACTTAGGTGGGCCTAACGCTGGTGCCATCACCGCAGGCAAATTTTTGGAACATTTTACCAAAAACAAGGAAGGCAAGGCAGCCTATCCATGGCTACACCTGGACATTGCCGGTCCGGCATTTTTGGGTTTTGAAGACAGCTACCGGGGCAAATGGGGTACAGGTGCCGGTATTCGCCCGGTTTTTGACTTTCTCCAACACCGAGCAGGATGACAAAAGAAAGAAAGAACAATTCGGGCGACCGAATACGGGTAGGCATTTCAGTAGGTGATATCAACGGCGTTGGTATGGAGGTGATCATCAAAACCTTCCTCGACAATCGGATGCTGGAATTGTGCACTCCCATTGTTTACGGTTCAGACAAGGTGGCTTCCTTCCACCGCAAAGCTTTGGGCATCACCGATTTTAGCTTCAACATTGCCCCCTCCCCCGATCAACTGAACACCAAGCGCGCTAACTTGATCAATTGTTGGGAGGAAGATGTGAAAGTTACTCTGGGTGAAAGTACTCCCGACGGCGGGAAGTATGCCTTTAAATCCCTGAAAGCTGCAACCGAGGACCTCGCCTCCAACAAGGTTGATGTACTCATAACGGCACCGATCAACAAGCACAACATTCAGTCGGAAGAATTCGACTTTCCGGGACACACGGAGTACCTCGCCAACTATGCCAACGAAGACAATCCGTTGATGATTTTAGTAAACGGAGGACTGCGAGTAGGTGTAGCCACTGGCCACATATCGGTGAAAGAAGTAGCTGAACAACTGACTTCTGAATTGATCCTGACCAAGCTACAAGTGATGCAGAAATCGTTGCGTCAAGATTTTAAGGTGGTAAAACCTAAAATTGCCGTTTTGGGCCTCAATCCACACGCGGGAGATAATGGCTTGATTGGTGAAGAGGAAAACCGCATCATTGTTCCGGCCATTCGCAAAGCACAAGACGAGGGGATACTCACCTTTGGCCCTTTTCCGGCCGACGGTTTCTTCGGTTCTTCAGTGTATACCCAGTTCGATGGCATTTTGGCCATGTACCACGATCAGGGGCTCATCCCATTTAAAACCTTATCCTTTGGAAATGGAGTGAATTTTACGGCGGGTTTGCCCATTGTGCGTACTTCTCCTGACCACGGTACCGCTTACAACATTGCCGGAAAAAACGAAGCCTCTGAGCAATCGTTTCGGGAGGCAGTATACCTCGCATGTGACATATATAATAACCGAAAGGAATTTAAGGCCCTTACAGCCAACCCGCTAGTGCCTGGAAAACAAGGGAAAAGCCGCCGTTTTTGAGCCAACTACGCTGCTTTCGTAATATATCAGAAATTCCTACATTTGCGCTCCTTAAAATGAGAAGGAACGGGGACAGCCTCAAACCATACGTTATCCCATTTGTGGGTTTGAAAGTCGGACAACACGACTTTCAATTTGATATAACGGAAACGTTCTTTGAAGCGTTTGAGGAAACAACTGTTTCGAGCACCTCTGAACCTATCGAGAAGGCCAACATCGCGGTGGATGTCCTTTTGGACAAAAAACAAGAAATGTTGACCCTCGATTTTTCTTTTTCAGGACAGGTGTTTGTGAACTGCGACCGCTGTTTGGATGAGCTGAACTTAAAACTGGATGACCAAAACCGCATCATTTTTAAGTTTGGAGACGAGCAATTTGAAGATACCGACGAAATCGTGATCTTGCCCGAATCTGCTTATCAACTGGACCTTTCGCAATACGTTTACGAAACCCTGATCCTATCGCTACCGCTTCGTCGGGTACACCCCGAAGGCGATTGTGATCCTGATATGGTGCGTCATTTACAAGAAGGAGAAGAAGAAACCAAGGAAGCGGAAACGCCTCTCGCCGACCCACGCTGGGCGGCCTTAGCAAACTTGAATAAGAAACAATCTAAATAAAGTTGGATCATGGCACATCCAAAACGCAAGCAATCCAAAACCCGTCGGAACAAACGTAGAACGCATTATAAAGCGGAAGTTCCGACTATTGCTACCTGTCCTACCACCGGACAACCACACTTGTTTCACCGTGCCCACTGGTACGAAGGAAAACTATACTACAAGGGTAAGGTAGTAATGGAGAAAGAGCTCGCCCTCTGATCCGGCAACGGATGAAGGGCTGCTTTGCTATGAACCGAATCTTGCTGCATGAAGATCGGTCTTGACATTCTTGGTGGGGACTTTGCCCCGGAGGCTACCGTAATGGGAGCTATCCAGGCCTTGGAAGAGTTACCGCCAGAGGTCATTCTGGTGCTTTTTGGAGACAAGGAGGCCATCCAAACCATTGTTGATCGGGAAGGCGTAAATTCTTCTCGCTTCGAGATCGTTCATACCACCGAAATCATTGGTATGGGCGAACATCCTACCAAAGCATTTGTAAAAAAGCCAAACTCTTCTATTTCATTGGGGTTCAAAGCCCTGAAAGAGGGCTCAATTGACGCATTTGCAAGTACCGGCAATACCGGTGCGATGCTCGTTGGCTCAATGTATACTATCCGTGCTGTTTCCGGGGTCATTCGTCCTTGCATCACCTCCATCATGCCCAAGGTAGATGGCAGTGTAGGTATTGTGCTCGATGTAGGCATCAATGCCGATTGCAAACCGGATGTTTTGTACCAATTTGGAATGCTTGGTTCCCTCTTTGCAGAACACGTTTACCACATCAAAAATCCCCGAGTGGGATTGATGAACATTGGTGAGGAAGAAGAAAAAGGCAACCTGTTGACCCAGGCGGCCCACGTGTTGATGCGAGACAGCAAAGACTTTAATTTTATCGGCAATGTGGAAGGCCGCGACCTTTTTAACAGCAAGGCCGATGTAATTGTATGTGATGGATTTACCGGCAATGTGATCTTAAAGCAAGCCGAATCTTTCTACACCTTGATTAAACAGCGGGGACTCGCAGACGCGTACTTCGACCGCTTCAATTACGAAATATACGGAGGCACCCCTCTTTTGGGAGTAAATGCCAATGTGATTATTGGACACGGCATCAGCAATGCGAAAGCGATCAAAAACATGATTATGCTTTCGCATGAAGTAGTTGGTGTGGGCCTGTCCGACAAAATCAAAAAAGCTTTTAACTGATGAGCAAAGTTCGTGCAGCCATTACTGCCGTGGCAGGCTATGTGCCTGATTACGTGCTCAGCAATGCAGAACTGGAACGCATGGTAGATACCACTGATGAGTGGATCACTACCCGTACAGGCATTAAAGAACGTAGACTTTTAAAGGGAGATTTGCTTGGCAGTTCTGACCTTGGAAAAGAAGCTGTGAATGCCTTGCTGGAAAAACGTGGAATCAGCGCGGAGGAGATCGACCTTATCATTTGCGCAACTGCTACGCCAGACATGTTGTTTCCTTCTACCGGCAACCTGATTGCCCATAAGGTGGGTGCTAAAAATGCATTTGCATTTGACATTATGGCGGCTTGCTCGGGTTTTATTTATTCGGTGACTACCGCTTCTAAGTACATTGAATCCGGCCAATACAAAAAAATTATTGTAGTTGGTGCTGATAAAATGTCGTCGATTGTGGATTATGAGGACCGCAGTACCTGTGTGATTTTTGGCGATGGTTCTGGTGCCATCTTGTTAGAACCGGCTGAAGATGATCTTGGCATTCAAGATACCATCATGCGAAGTGACGGTTCGGGATGGACTCACCTGCACCAAAAGGCCGGTGGTTCACTGCGTCCCTCTTCTCATGAAACGGTGGATCAAAAAATGCATTATATCTACCAGGAGGGTCGTTCAGTTTTCAAATTTGCGGTGACCAAAATGGCTGATGTATCGGCTGAGATCATGGAGCGGAATAACCTTACTGGTGACGATATCGCCTATTTGGTACCGCACCAAGCCAACAAGCGCATCATCGATGCTACTGCGCAACGTATGGGTGTTGGTCCTGAAAAGGTGATGCTCAACATTCACAAATACGGAAACACAACCAACGGAACAATTCCACTGTGCCTCTGGGAATGGGAAAACAAGCTCAACAAGGGCGACAACATCATTCTCGCAGCTTTCGGCGGTGGTTTTACCTGGGGTTCGATCTACCTAAAATGGGCTTACTGAAGCGGTGAAACACCCACTCTATAAGCTCAGAATTCCTATCTTTAACGCCCAATTTTACAATTTGCCAGGGCCATGGATTTAAATGAAATTCAATCACTGATCAAGTTTGTATCAAAGTCTGGTGCCAGCGAAGTAGAGCTGGAAACGAAAGACTTTAAGATCATCATTAAAACGCCAGGTACAGGCACCAATCGCAGAAAAGGAGCACAAGGTGAGGCTGAGGCCTATATCACTGCTCCCCTAACACAAGTGGCCATGCCAGCGGCTCCAGTGCAACAAGTGGTTGCAGCTCCTGCTCCGGTAGTACCTGCTCCGGTACCCGCAGCACCTGCCCCTGCTCCTGCCGCTGAGGCTCCCAAAGCACCTGCCGAGGAGGAGTCCAACTACATAACGGTGAAATCACCTATGATTGGTACTTTTTACCGTTCGCCAAAGCCAGACGCTGATCCATTTATTAGCGTTGGTGATGAAATTAAATCGGGTGATGTGATCTGCATCATCGAAGCCATGAAACTCTTTAACGAGATTGAAGCAGAAGTTTCTGGCAAAGTGGTGAAAGTGTTGGTTGACACCGCCAATCCGGTGGAGTACGATACACCACTCTTCCTGATCGATCCTTCCTAAGGTTCGATCGTTTTTCCCTTTTGCGCTACGCTACACCCGCAAATCTTGTCCAAGATGTTCAAGAAAGTATTGATTGCCAACCGCGGTGAAATTGCCCTCCGCATCATTCGCACCTGCAAAGAAATGGGCATTGAAACCGTGGCTATCTATTCCACGGCCGATGCCGACAGCCTTCCTGTTCGCTTTGCGGACGAAGCGGTGTGCATTGGGCCTCCTTCCAGTGCGGAATCTTATTTGGTCATTCCCAACATTATTGCTGCTGCAGAAATTACCAATGCAGATGCAATTCACCCTGGATATGGCTTTTTGAGTGAAAACGCCAAGTTCTCCCGCATCTGCCAGGAAAACAACATCAAATTCATTGGTGCACTGCCCGAGCAAATCGAAGGCATGGGCGACAAGGCCAATGCTAAGGCAACCATGAAAAAAGCTGGCGTGCCTACCATTCCGGGTTCAGAAGGCTTGATCAGCAACATCACCGAAGCCAAAAAAGTTGCTAAAAGCATCAAATACCCCGTTATCCTAAAAGCTACTGCCGGAGGTGGTGGCCGTGGTATGCGGATTGTTTGGAAAGAGGAAGACCTGCAAAAGGCTTGGGACGATGCCCGCCAAGAATCTAAAGCAGCCTTTGGCAACGATGGCATCTACCTCGAAAAATTTATTGAGGACCCGCGCCACATCGAAATTCAGATTGCAGGAGACCAATACGGTAAAGCCTGCCACATGTCTGAAAGAGACTGTTCGGTGCAACGCCGTCATCAAAAGCTGGTGGAGGAAACACCTTCCCCATTCATGACCAAGGCCCTTCGGAAAAAAATGGGTGCGGCTGCGATCAAAGCTGCGAAAGCAGTGCGCTACGAAGGTGTTGGTACAGTAGAATTTTTGGTTGACAAAAACCGTGATTTCTACTTTATGGAAATGAATACCCGGATTCAGGTGGAGCATACCATCACCGAGGAAGTCATTAATTGGGACCTCATCAAAGAGCAGATTAAAATTGCTGCGGGGGAGAAAATTTCTGGTAAAAACTACGAGCCCATTGGACACGCCATTCAATGCCGGATCAACGCAGAAGATCCTTTTAACGGGTTTCGTCCTTCTCCTGGAAAAATACAGGAATACCACGAACCCGGAGGTCACGGCTTGCGGATTGATACCCATGCCTACGCTGGGTATACCATTCCTCCTTACTACGATTCGATGATCTCTAAACTGATTACCGTGGCACAGACCCGGGAAGAGGCCATCAAAAAAATGGAGCGTGCGTTGGACGAATACATCGTAGAAGGCGTGAAAACCACGATTCCTTTTCACGCAAAATTGATGCGCAACGAGGACTTCCGAAAGGGAGTTTACACCACTAAGTTTCTCGAAGAGTGGGATTACACTAAGTAATTAACACCCACACTATCAAGTAGATATTCCCTATCTACTTGATTTCAAAAAGTTTTTAAACAGCCCGCATTAACAGCGGGCTGTTTACTTTTCCTCTCTTTCGTTAGAAAATGGGACGTCTATTGCCGGTATTTTAGATTACGGCTTTTTACAAGCTGATTCAACCGGAGTAGCGATGGAAAGTAATACACCTAACCCTTCTCAACCCAATGCCCCACTGGGGCAAAAACCGGGAAGTGGCTCTTCAACCACCAACAAGTTAAAGCTCAACACCACCTGGAAATACATGACCGTTGGTGGCGTAATGGTGGTAACTACCTTATCGGGCATTTTTTTGTACAACCGTGAAGATGTACCCACTGATCCAGCGCCCATAGAAGCACCAGCCGCTCCTACACCTGCCTCCAATGCCAACACCATTGAAATGGACGGGCTGGACGATTTTCTGGAAGTAGACCATCATCCTGACCTGGCTGGTGGGAGAACGTATACCATTGAGTCTTGGATCTATCCTACGGCAAAGAAATTGGGCGGTATCGTTTCCAAGCGGAAAGACAGCGAATCCAATACTTCTTATTCGTTTTTGGTAGCCCCGGTGCGAGGAGCTTTGCGGGTATTTTTCAAGGTCAACAAAGAAGACGATGACTTTTACTCCAACGATGAAATTCCACTCAACGAGTGGACCCACGTGGCAGCCGTGTTTGATGGCAACGATGATGAGTTTCAGCGGAAACGCATCTACATTAATGGCAAGCTGAGTAAAAAAGGAAAGAGCGAGTCCAGAAAAGTAAATCAGTTTAGAACCCTCTTTGGCATTGGTATGCTTCTGGGAAACAGCGTCTCTAATTTTAGTGGTAAACTTGACGAAGTACGCTTCTGGAACCGAGCTCTCTCAGAAGAAGAAATCAGAGGGCACATGTGCCAGGTATTGGAAGGTAGCGAATCCGGACTGCTGGGCTACTGGCGCTTTGACGGGGGCACTGGCTCTACCGTACGCAACTACTCTCAACTACAGGGCCTGGATGCGAATTTCAACAACATGGAACCGGATGAGGTGTGGATCGATTCTCCCGCATGTCCAGAGTTGGATTGGTCCATGGAACCCGTTACTACTGCACGCTAAGGCTAAAAAATCAAATCTACACGCATAAAAAAGCCGCTTTTAAAGAAGCGGCTTTTTATTTTGTATTCAACCTTGAATCAACTTAACCGGCTAAGTTGTTCGATTCTTTTCGTTGGTGCTCTTTTACCATCTCGTGGCAGGCTGCTACAATGCTTGCGGGTTCATAGCCACATTCGGTGTGCAATTCCACTGGGCTGCCGTGCTCTACAATTCGATCGGGAATTCCCAATCGACGAACGCTGGCTTTATAGCCGTGATCGGCCATGAACTCGAGAATGGCACTGCCTAAACCTCCTTGGAGACATCCATCTTCTACGGTAACTACCTCTTTGAATTTGCCAAAGACTTCATGCAACAAGAGCTCATCAAGTGGTTTCGCGAACCGCATGTCGTAATGCGCAGCAGAGATGCCCTCGCTTTCGAGGGTGTTGCAGGCTTTTACCGCATAATTCCCGATGTGCCCAATGCTTAAAATCGCAATATCTTGTCCATTGCGCACCCGACGGCCGGTGCCAATCTTCACCTTTTTCATGGGCGTCTTCCACTCCGGCATCACACCTCGTCCACGTGGATAGCGAATAACAAAAGGTAATGTGGTGGACTCTAACTGAGCGGTATACATCAGGTTGCGCAACTCCGATTCGTTCATCGGTGCTGATACGATGAGCTTGGGAATGCAGCGCATGTAGGCAATATCATAGGCTCCATGATGGGTAGATCCATCTTCGCCTACCAATCCGGCCCGATCCAAACAAAACACCACTGGCAGTTCTTGAAGTGCCACATCGTGAATCACCTGATCGTAGGCCCGCTGCATGAAAGTGCTGTAGATGTTGCAATAGACCCGCATGCCCTGAGTGGCCAAACCTGCAGAATAGGTGACCGCATGTTGCTCGGCAATGCCTACATCAAAGGCGCGGTCTGGCATGGCTTTCATCATGATGTTGAGCGAACTGCCACTTGGCATGGCCGGAGTAACACCCATGATCTTATCATTTTTTTCGGCCAGCTCTACAATGGTATGACCAAAAACATCCTGGTATTTGGGCGGTTGAGGACTTTTGGGTGTGACTTTGATGATCTCTCCCGTGCTTTTGTTGAAAATCCCAGGTGCATGCCATTCGGTTGGTGAACCTTCTTCGGCTGGGCTATACCCTTTACCTTTTACAGTGACACAGTGCAACAACTTGGGGCCGGGAATTTCGCTTAAATCCTTAAGTACCCTTGTCAAGTGCTCCACATCATGTCCATCGATAGGACCGAAATAGCGAAAATTGAGCGATTCAAAAAGGTTGCTTTTGCGCAGCAAAGAGGTCTTGATCATATTTTCGACCTTGGAAGCAACGTCCTGAGCACTTTTTCCAAAGTTGCTCATTTTACCAAGCAGGTTCCAGACCTCATCCTTTACCTTATTGTAGGCATAAGAAGTGGTAATGTCGGTTAAGTATTCTTTGAGGGCACCCACATTCGGGTCAATCGACATGCAATTGTCGTTCAGCACCACTAGCAAATCGGCATTCACCCCACCCGTGTGGTTGAGTCCTTCAAACGCAAGGCCGGCCGTCATGGCGCCATCGCCAATAACGGCAATGTGCTTGCGGGGATCGTTGCGGTATTGGTTGGCCACTGCCATGCCCAATGCACCAGAAATGGAGGTAGAAGAATGCCCTACACCGAAAGTGTCGTACTCACTTTCTTTGCGCTTGGGAAAACCGCTCAGTCCTTTGTATAAACGATTGGTATGAAATGCTTCTCTCCGGCCGGTGAGAATTTTGTGGCCGTAAGCCTGGTGTCCCACATCCCAAACCAATTGATCGATGGGCGTATTGAAGACGTAATGTAAGGCAACCGTTAACTCTACTACTCCGAGGCTGGCACTGAAGTGCCCTCCTTTTTGTGAAACGATATCAATAATAAAATTTCGGAGTTCGTCACAAATTTGAGGAAGGTCTTCTTCCTTAAATTTTTCGCGTAAATCGCTTGGAAAGTTGATTTGCTCTAAGAGCGGTCTAGCTGTAAGCTCCGCCATAAAATCTGAATTGTGCAATTCGGTTGGTCCAGGCGATCAACAAAAATAACAATTTATTGTTCGAAAGGTGGGCGCTTATAACTTCCCATCCTTTCAACTGTAGTACAATTGAAGCCTTCGATGGGTTCAAGGCTTCAATGCTTATTGGAAAGAAATTGGGTTTAAGCTTCCTCAACGCCGTTTTGGAACTAAAGGACATCGAATCATGAAGCAGCTTTTAACCTATTTTCTTGCTGGCATCCTGCTTTTGAGTAGCATTGGCCACCTGGCCATGCCCGCGTTTTATGCCCCCATGATTCCGGAATTTATTACTCCGCTCCTGGCCAACATTTTGGCTGCTATTGCAGAACTGGTGATCGGAGTTGCCTTGTTGCTTCCCCGATACCACCGGTTGGGACGCCTTGGTTTTATGTTTTTGATGTTGGCGTTTTTACCGGTTCACGTTTGGGACGCCTTAAAAGAGAGCCCAGCCATTGGCCCACATCTGGTAGCATATTTACGCATCGGCATCCAATTTCTATTCATCTATTGGGGTTGGAAGGGTTGGAACCAATATGCTACTTCCTCCGCTGTGGAAACCAAGTCCACTTCCTAAGGCTTTTTTACTTCCTTTCTCATGATTTGATGTGGTTTTTACGGAGAGTCTTTCCGTATTCTCCTGAATCCTTATCCGTGTCTCTCACCGAACTAATAATTCAGTGTTTACCCGGATAAACGAGATTTTTCAATCCTCCACTTTTGGGCTGTCGTTGATTTGTGCGCACAGTCAGACAGGCGGGATCCGAAAAGCCTGGGGGTTTCCCAACGAGTAGGAAAATCTAATCCACATCCATTATGAGTACGATTCAAACCGATGATTGTTGCTGGGCGGTTGTTGCAACCACCTCTTGTACTTTCGATGCTACTGCTCAGGTAGCACAAGCCAAAAAAGCGTCTGTTTCTGAGAACTGCTGCTGGATTGCTGTTGCAACCACTTCTTGTTCCACTTCTGCCGCTGATTATGCTGCTGCTGAAAAGCACACGGCTATTTCTGACAACTGCTGCTGGATTGCCATCGCAACCACCAGTTGTTCTTCTGATTCGGTTCAGGCTTCGGCAGATATTTCAGATGACTGTTGCTGGATTGCTGTAGCAACCACTTCTTGCACCACCTGATTCTGTTAACCACAGACTACCGGCAGGCACGGTTGTGTCTGCCGGTTTTTCAAAACGTCCTACCTTATGCACTACACCCTCCATACCTTGCCTCAACTGCTTCTTGAGCTACAGCTCATTGATACGGATGCTTTGCTGTTCGACGATTTGGAAATTACCAGCATCAACAGGCGCAACAAAAACCTGGAAGTATCGACCAAAGCCGGGCAACATTGGCTGGTGAAGCAGCCTTCGCATGCCAGCTCCGAGAGTGTTCCTACTCTACGCAGAGAATCGTTTTTCTACCACTATTGCAGCCAACACCTGGCCGAGGTGGCCGATCTGATTCCAACAGAGGCTTATTCAAAGCCTGAATTGCCGCTGCTCATTCTTACTTTTTACCCTGAAGCACTTCCCCTTTGGAGGTATTACAACAGCCGCGGAATCGACCAATTCCCCACCTTAACCTCAGGCGCAGTTGGCTCGGCTTTGGGCCGTCTGCACCGCTTCTTTCTGTCAAAAGACCTGCGCCAAGATGCCCGATTGGATTTTATTGAAGACGATTTGCCCTTCATCTTTGAATTGCATGAACCGCATCCCGAGCGCTTGTCCTACCTGAAGCAAGGAGGGTGTGAATACCTGCGTAAGCTACAATCGGACCAAGAACTGGTGCATGCTTTTCGAAAAGCTAAAGCCCTTTGGAATTGCCAAACCCTGATTCATGGAGACGTTAAGCTCGACAACTTTTTGGCTTTGGATCCATCGAAAGCCAATTGTACCGACCTGAAAATTGTGGATTGGGAAATGCTGCAATTTGGCGATACCGCCTGGGATGTTGCGGGCGCCTTCAACGATTTTGTTTTTTGGTGGGTCATCAACATGCCCGACAACGTTCCCCCTCAGGAGATGCTGGCCCAAGCGAAATTCCCCTTTCAGCGGTTGCATCCGGCCGTTGCGGCTTTTTGGGCCAACTACGCCGAGCACCTGCCACCAAACGTAGACGAGCAGTTGGATTTTCTGGCCCGGGCCATCACGTTTTCGGGCCTGCGCACCTTGCAAACTGCTTACGAGATTGCCTGCAAGTTCGACCGCATCCCTCCCATCGCCCAATTGCTTTATAACCTGGGCCAAAGTGTATTGAAAAACCCAGAAAAGGCGCGGGAATCTTTCTTTAGCCTTTCGCTTCAAACTTCAGCAGCATGATTGAAACTGCACTTGACAAGAGTCTACAGACAGCTTTAGAGGCCATTGAGGTAGAAAATGAGCTTCGCTATACCATGAAAGGCGAAGTGCGCGACCTGGAAACCATTCGGTTGATGGACCCTACTGGTGGGGAACGAGTGTACCCAGAACCGGTAGCGAAAAATCGCTTCAAGGAGTTGATGACGACGGACATCTACAACCAACTCTACATGCCCGAACCACTCACCGATGAAGCCAAACTGCGGCCTCAGGATGCTGCGCATTTTTTTGCGGCCCTTGGTGCTTCCAACACCACCACAGCGGGTTGGGACGATCATTGGCAGTGGAAGGGTAAAGAAAAAGGTCGTGTACAGGTGTCCAAACTGGGAATTGATTTTTGGATATCATCCGACCGTGTGGTTCCCCAGGGAGGAGAAAACGGATGGTGTGCCGTGCAATTGGGAAATGATTTGAAACATTTACAACCTGCCTTTTACATGGTTTTAAGTGATACGCCTCCTGCCGCCATCGATCCCAACTCTCGTATCCTCACCCGCTTCTACTGGAACCTAACCCCCAAAGGTGCCCCGATTTACCTGCAAAAAATCACTACTGAACTCAACGGATTAAGGGTGAGCTTCAAAACCAAAGTGCTTTCCAACCCGGCCCATTATGCTCGAAAAGATGCGGGTGTGCTTTACATCGATCGGAAAGACCTATCCAGAGCGCTTCCGGGAATACTTCGTGTGCAGAAACAAATGATGCCTTATTTGAGAAACAGCGCTCCACTCTTCACCAAAGCCATCGCCAAGGGTTTGGGCTTTGCCGAAGACCCAGGCAACGGCCAGAGTTTTGGTATTTCAAGGGCTAACCTGTTGGCGGGGTTCTTTTATGGAGAATTGACTACCTCCAACCGGGCGGAGCGGCCTGAAAGACTGGCACAACTCTTCGAAAACCAAGGCATTTCTCCGAGTGCTCCTTATTGTTCCATCGATCGGTTATCGGGCTATGAAAAGCTGTTTTCTGCCTTACTTCCTCTAAGTGAAAAACTTGTTTCCTCATCATGAACACTTCCTCCATCTTTGAATCTACTGCCGTACAGATCGGCCAACAATTGGTTGAAACTGCGGTTTGGGATGCTGACCGCCAAATGTGCAATTGGATGGGCGGTTATGACATTACCGATGCGAAAATTGCGCCTTACTCCAGCCGGAGGTCGGCCTTGAGTCCTGAGTTTTACAGCGGTTCCTGTGGCCTGGCCTATTTTCTGGCAGAGTTGTACGCCAGCACCCGAAAATCTGAATTTTTAACCACTGCAGCAGGCGGCTGGCAGCGGTCGGTCCGCTACATGCAGACCCAGGAGTTTCCGGCTCCTTCCATCTCTTTCTATGCGGGGGAGTTGGGAGTACTCTTTGTGGGTTTGCGAATGGTAGAAATTGCTCCTGAATTGCGGACTGATTTTCAACCGCAACTGGAGTGGCTCAAGGCACAACTGCCCAAGGGGCTGGACCAAGAGCATTCGCTGGACATTATTGGTGGTAACTCGGGTGCCATTCCCGTATTGGCCGAACTCTACCGGAAAACCGCTGAACCGGTGTATGCACAAGTGTGCAAAGCTTGCGCGGAAGAAATGGTGCGCGAGGCGGAGTGGGTTGGTGAAAAATGCATTTGGTCTACCGCAAAAATCCATGGCGCAGAACTCAAATCAGCACCTACCACCGGATATTCGCACGGTGCGTCCGGTATGGCAGTGGCGTTGCTCGAAGCTTACCAACAATTTGATGATCCGAGCTTTTTAACGCACGGCCGTGGTGCTTTCGCCTTTGAAAACTCGTTGTTTAGCGCCCGTGAAGGCAATTGGGTGGACACCCGATCGCCACATTCTTTTGAAGGAGGGGAAGTAAAAGGCACTTTTCGATCGGCCTGGTGCCACGGAGCTCCTGGCATTGGACTGGCCAACCTTCGGGCCTCTAAGCTGGACCCTGTAGCTGCTACTGATCACTTGAAATATGCCCAAATTGCTGCTGCGACCACACGTAAGCGGTTGGAGTTGCAACTGGCTACGAATCCTGATAAAGACGCCACCCTTTGCCATGGCGTGTTGGGCTCTTGCGAGGTGTTACTTACCATTGCCGAAGAATTAAACGATGCTGAACTCTGGCAGTATACTTCTGAAAAAGCGGCCGGCTACCTAAAGCGATTTTCGAAGGTAGAACACTTGCCTTCGGGCCTGGTTCGGGACGGTGAGAGTCCTTCGATCATGGTAGGACTGGCCAGTGTTGGCATGCATTGTTTGCGCTATTTCGCCACTGAAAAATTTGCCAGCCCTTTGCTGCTGGTTGCTTAATTGACTCCTGCTCCATCCATAAGCAAAAAGGCTGCCCCTTGCGAGGCAGCCTTCTTTCATTCGGTTTCCGGATCATTCCCATCCTTATTTGGCAAAATGTAGTTGCTTCGACTCGCCAAGGAAACCGATTGGGTTTTGAACTGCAGCGTTTCTCAGTAGCGAAGCGGTTTTGACAACACACCCCAGCGTACCAGCGGGCGAGACAACCGAATTTTAGCCCGTACAATCAATGTATACATCACCGGCACCATCACCAGAGTGAGGAAGGTGGCAAAGGTCAATCCGAAGATAATGGTCCACGACATGGGACCCCAAAAGATAACGTTGTCTCCTCCGATGTAGATGTTTGGATCGAACTCGGATAGTAACGTGCCAAAGTTGATGTTCAACCCAATGGCCAGCGGAAGCAAACCGAGTACGGTGGTAATGGCGGTCAGTAATACCGGACGCAAACGTTTTTTGCCACCGTCGATCACACAAAACAATACTTCTTCCAGCGGCAAACGGTCGCCTTCTTCGAGGCCAAGTTCTTTCCGTCTCCGATCGCGCACCAGATTGGTATAGTCAATCAATACAATGGCGTTGTTCACCACCACTCCGGCAAGGGAGATGATACCGATCATGGTCATGATGATCACGAATTCCATTCCGGTAAGCACCAGGCCAAACAATACACCAATGAGGCTGAAGAACACGGCCAACATGATGATAAAGGGCGTGGATGCGGAGTTGAACTGCGACACAATGATGAGGAAGATGAGAAACAAAGCAATCATCAAAGCCTGGCTCAGGAAAGCCATTTCTTTGGCTTGTTCTTCCTGCTGCCCGGTGAAGTTCAGCGTAAATTCTGCACCCAATTCGTAGTTTTTCAGCGCATCTTTAATGGCTTGCACTACTTCGTTGGGGTTGTAGTCTCCCAACACATTGGACTGAACGGTCACCACCCGGTTGAGGTCCTGACGCTTCACAGCACTAAAAGTGGAAGACTTTTCGAAAGTCGCTACCGAAGAGATCGGCACCTGACGAATCGCCCCGGTGTTCTGATCTTTAAAGGTGATTTTCTGATTCAGGAGTTTCTCCACATCGAAGCGGTATTCATCGCTCAAACGGAGGTTGATCTCATAGTCGTCTTCTCCCAGTTTGTAAGAAGAAACTTCTTTTCCAAAAAGCGCAGTACGAATGGAAGCCGCAATTTGGAAGGTGGAAAGGTTGAGGCGTTTGGCCTTGGCCCGATCGATGATGATGGGCAATTCAGGTTTACCTTGATCTACGTCTAAAATGAGCTCTTCGATTCCGGGAATGTTGCTCTGATCGATGAAGGCTTTTACCTCATTGGCTTCCGCCAAAAGGCGGTTGTAATCATCGCCCGAAATCTCGATGTTGATGGGTTTTCCTTGAGGTGGACCCGCTTCATTTTTATCAACCGTTACCCGAACCCCGGGTAAGCCTTTTACCGATTCGCGAATCTCTTCCATAACGGCAGAAGTCATGCGAAAATCGCCGGTTTTAGGGTCGGAACGCTTCTGAAACTCCACAAACGAAACCGAGATCCGCGCTTTGTGCGGAGTGTTGCTCATGGATGGCCCCGCATTCGGATCGGAGGTACCATTACCTACTTGCGCAATGACGGAAGAAATCAACCAGTTGGTGGTGTCGGGACCGTCTTGGTTGCGGATTACCTGATCGTATTTGGCTACTGCTTTGAGCACCCGTTTTTCCAACTCTTTGGTGATGGCATTGGTTTCTTCAATGTCGGTGCCTACTGGCATTTCGATGAATACGTTGACGTATTGCGGCTCGTTTTCCGGGAAAAACAACACTTTGGGTGGGAAGGCGCCCATCAAGATGAAGGCGACAAACAGCAACCCGAACATGCTGGCAAACAAAAACTTTGGCCGACGACCTTTCAAGGCCCAACGCAGGAATTTTTCGTAGCCATTTTCCAAAGCAGGGATCACCTTGTTTTGAAAAGTCCGGGTACCCGGGTTCAGCAGGAAAATATTGAGGAAACCGAAAATACCACACACCGCAATGAGGTTGCCCCAAAAGAAAGCACCCGTTAAATCAATGAGTACACCGATTCCGATGAGAGCAGAAGACCACATCACAACCCGTTTCACATTGGGTTTGGATTCTCCTACTTTCATGTAAACGGCTGTGAGTACCGGGTTGATCACTAAGGCCACAAACAGCGAAGAACTGAGTACAATGATGAGGGTGATCGGCAGGAATTTCATGAATTCACCCATCAAGCCCGGCCAAATGGCCAGGGGCAAGAAAGCACCAAGGGTGGTCGCAGTGGAAGCAATGATTGGCCATGCTACCTCGCCCACTCCTTCTTTGGCCGCCTGGATGGGTTTTAGGCCTTCGTCCATCAAACGGTAGATGTTTTCCACCACCACGATTCCGTTGTCCACCAACATCCCCAAGGCCAATACCAAGGAGAAAAGTACCATCACATTGAGGGTTACTCCAAAGGCCGACAAAATGATGAATGAAGTGAGCATACTCAACGGAATGGCTACTCCAACGAAGAGGGCGTTGCGCAAACCAAGGAAAAACAGGAGCACCAACACCACCAGCAATACACCGAAGATGATGCTGTTTTCCAGTTCCGAAACCTGGGTGCGGGTCATGTCACTCTGGTCGTTGGTAATGGTAATTTCCAAGTCGGCCGGAAAGTAATTGTCCTGGCTGGTTTCGATGATTTCGTTGATCGCATCCGATACTTCCAACAGGTTCTCACCGGCTCGTTTGATCACGTCCAGCATCACCACTGGTTGTTCGTATTCCCGGGCGTAGCTGTCGCGCTCTTTTTCCAGGAATTTGATGGTGGCAATGTCTTTCAGGTAAACGATGTTGAAGTACTCTTGCTTCACGATGAGGTCTTCCACCTCTTTGATGGACTTGAACTCTCCCGCTACCCGAACGTTTCGGCGAACGCCATCCAGCAATAAGCTACCGCCTGACATGGTGACGTTAGCGCCCTGAATGGAACGCTCCACATCGTCATAACTGATTTGGGCATACTCCATTTTGGCAAGGTCCAATTCTACCTTTACCTCCTTTTCGTTCACCCCGCGGATGTCAACCTTCGAGATTTGGGGCAAATCCTCGATTTTATCTTCGAGGTACTCCCCATATTCTTTCAGTCGGTCGATGTTGTAATCGCCAGAGAGGTTGATGTTCATGATCGGCACCAACTCCGAAAAGTTCATTTCGAAAATGTTGGGGTCGGCTGGCAGGTCGGTCGGAAATTCAGGATCGCTTTTCGCAATGTCTACCGCATCTTTCACTTTGCGGAGCGCATCGGTAGGTTCGATACCAAAATCGAACTTCACCTGAATGGAAGAGTAACCCTCTACCGAGGTAGAATTGATCTCATCTACTCCGGTGATAGTGTTGATCTCTTTTTCGAGCGGACGCGTAATCTCTTTCTCGATGTCGAGCGGAGAGTTTCCCGGATAGGGAGTACCCACATAAATTTCGGGCGTTACTACCTCCGGAAAGTTTTCTTTTGGCATGGAGGTATACGCCGACCAACCCGAGATGAGGATGATGAACGTCAGTACAAAAACCGTGGTTCGGTTGTTGACCGAGAGGGAAGACAATCCAAATTCTTTGGATTTTTTGACTTCCGGTTCCGTGTTTGGGGCGGCTTTATCGGTTGTTTCTTCACTCATGGTGTTTCGCTTTACAGGTTGAAACAAGGAGGATTATCGGGCACTGATCAGGTCGGTTTCCAGCAATTTCACCTGGTCGCCGTTGCGCACACTACGTGCTCCCTCATCTACATATACATCGTTCGGGCTCAGCCCACCCGTTACGTGGGTACCGGTCCCGTAAGACATGCCGGTTTGGATCACTTGCTTGCGCACGGTCAGTTTTTCCCCAGGCACCACTACAAAAAGGTAGTTCTGATTTTCAGCGTCTTGCTGAATCATGCGACTGGGTACAATCACTGTACTGTCCGCAGTAAAATCTTTGATCAAAATGTTGCCCAACAGGTTAGGCTTCAAATCGCCCCCATTTTGGTTGAGGTCAATCCGGGCTTTGAAGGTCCGGTTGTTGGGGTTGATGAAATTTCCAATGGTAGAAATGGATGCCATGATGACCGTGTCTGGCAAAGACGGAAAGGCAATCTCCACCTCAGTGCCTTCGGTAATTTGGCCCAGATAGCGCTCAGAAATATCGGTTTTGATGTAAATAGCATCCAGGTTTACCAGGCGCAGCAAAGGCGCCTGAGGAGCGGCCATCTCCCCTACTTTAGGGAAAATCTCATCCACCACACCGGTGAATGGAGCACGAACACTGGACATGGCCTCCTGAGCACGCAAAGTAGCCAATTGTTTTTCCAGCGAAACCTTGTTGTTTTCCGCTTCGAGCAATTGAATCTCTGAGCCAATGTTTTGGTCCCACAACCGCACCTGACGCTCGTATACGGTAGTAGCCAACTTGAGCGAAGACTGCACTTGCTCAATGTTTCGGCGAATGACATCGGTATCCAGCTGCACCATCAAATCGCCCCGGTTCACACGTTGGCCTTCTTTCACTTTGATCGAAATGATCTTGCCAGCCGCTTCAGGGAAAACAGTGATGTTCTGATCCGTTTCTACCACACCTTGCACCTCAAACTTGTGCACAAACATGCCAAGCGCAACGGTATCAGTAGTGACGGTCAAAATCCGTTTTTTGATGTTAACATCGGTATCTGCGATGGTTTTCTCAATCGCTCCGATCAATTCACCGAAAGTCCCGTATCCGGTCTTGAAGGCATCTCGACGAGAGTTGAGTTTATCGAGACGCACCCGGTAAATGGCGTCCGTCCAATCGGATAATTGGGAAGAATCCTTGCGGGAAGCCGCCAACTCATTGACCGAGTCGAGTTGAGCTTGCATGTAGGTTCCTTCGATAGTGTTGAGTTGTTCGTCCATTTTGGCAATTTCAGCCACCAGGGAATCGACGGAACTCATAAGCTGCTGCCGTTGGTTGATCAATTCTTTGGCAGTCCCTTCGGGTTGGCTACAAGCAGCCAGAACAAGAAGAGCAGCAATGGGCAAATAAATGAGCCTTTTCATTGGTTCGGTAGATTAATTGAAGTCGTTGAGAGCTTGGTCTAATTCGGATTTGGCATTGAGCAATTGCAGCATCGAGTTGATGTAGCTGCCTTGACTCTCCAGCCATTGATTTTCGCTTTGGGTCAGTTCAAAACTGGTGGCTAACCCTTCTTTGTATTTGGTGCGCGTGCGGTTGTAAATCTTTTCGGCCAACTCCATGTTGGACTTTTCCGTACGGTAGGTTTCTACTGCCATGGCGTAGTTGCTGCGGGCGGTTTGCACCTGAAGTTGTAGCCCTTGCTCTACCTGGTTGAGCTGTAGCTGCGATTTTTCCAGGTCGATTTGGGCTTGCGCTACAATGCTTCTCCGCTGAAAGCTGGTAAAAATCGGCACATTCAACTGCAAGCCCCACACGCGGGTAGGAAACCACTGGGCCCCATCACCAACAAAAGTATTGTCGTTGGAGAAGGAGTTTTCCTGCCAGTTGAAATAGCCACCCAAACTGGGCAAATACTTCGCTCGTTCGTTTTTCAGGGCCAGTTCGTTGAGCTTCACCGAAGTGCCCACAATTTTGTAGTCGATGTGGTTGGCCGCGTTGAAATCCTTGTTGAGGAAATCTTCACCTTGGGGCACAGATAGTAAACTGTTGATGTCGTCAGACAAATCAATCTCAATCTTCAAGTCGAGCCCCATTTGGTATTTGAGCAGATTTTTGGCAATCCCTACCTGGCGCTCCGCATTCCGAATGTTATTGTTGATGCGGCTTTCGGTCAACTTCAATTGGTCTACATCTTGCTCTTCTGCAAAACCGTTGTCGTACAAGGCCTGCGTTTCGCTCACCAATTTAGTGATGCTGGTTTTGCTCTTTTTGAGCACCTCCAGGTTTTCTTCGGCCACCAACACGGTGTGGTAGGCTTCACGCACCATTTGCATGACATCAATCTGGCTTTTTTCGTCCTGGTTTTGGGCCAGGAGCACATAGGTTCTGGCGGCTTGCAAGCCAACGATGTAGCTCCCATCAAAAATCAACTGATTGACGGTGAGGTCGACCGAAGCGTTTTGCTTGGTACCAAAAACAACTTCCTCAAAAGTTCCGGGCTCAGCATTGGGGTTCACAAACTCGGAGGGAATCAGCTGGACCGGCTGCTTGATAAAATTTTGATAACCCAGGCTTCCCGCTACCTGGGGCAGACCAATGGCGGTAATTTCGTTGACGCGTTTCCGCGACTGGTCTACAGATAGCGTTGACTGTTTCGCTGTAGGGCTATTCTGCAACGCATAATCCTGGGCCTCTTTCAAGCTGTAGCTTTTCTTGTCCTGCGCGCGCAGGCCGCCAAGAAACAGCAAACAAAGGATGCCCAGAAATAGGGATTTACACTTCATGTCGGATTATTTGGTTGTTTCCTTTTTCACTTTTTCTACCAGGTATTCAATGCCCTTTTCGCTGGCAATGCCTCGAATGTGGTAGCGAAATGTTTCGAGATACACCTCCGCAAAATCGTATTTGGTTGGCGGGAACAATTGCCCGTCGAAAACCACGTCCATGCGGGCGAGGTAAACCGTGGCAATCACGTGTACATTCAAATCATCCCGATAGAGTCCTTCTTGCATGCCCTTGCGCAGGTTTCCTTCAATGCATTCATACACTGTATTAGTTTGCGCTTTGCGGAAATGGTGAAAGGCCTCTGGATGATACTTTTCTAAATCGTAGTGGATGCTGGGGTGAATTCTTTTTAGCTGACCAACCACCCATTTCGAAACTTCGAAACTCTCGTCGATCGCATTCAATTCCCGGGTGCAAATGTCCCGGATCACCTTCTCTTCGTAGTCACAATTGATCTGCAGCGTTTGAAAAACCAGGTCGTTCTTATCAGAAACGTATTGATACAAGGTTTTTTTGGAAATGCCAAGGTTGCGGGCCATGTCATCCATGGTCACACTCTTGATTCCCAAACGCATAAATACCTCTTCAGCTTGCTCGAGAATCTGCCGCTTCTTTTCTTCCATGGCACAAACATAACAAGTCAAATGCACACAGGAAACGATTATTACAAAAAATGTTTCCAGTGAATAAAAAGTTTCATCTGGATCAGCCGTTTCACACCCGCTCAAATACACCGAAAGCGTTGGTAAAACAAGGGGAAAGTCGTTTTTTTGTATTCTTTCGCTACAACTTATAATACAACCATCACCGTGTCTTCACCGAAACGAGAAAAAATTGCCGACCTGCTTAAAAGTCAAGAGGTCAACCGCGAAGTCACCGCCAAAGGGTGGGTGCGCGCCTTCCGCAGTAACCGATTCATTGCCCTCAACGACGGCAGTACTTTGCACAATGTGCAGGCAGTGGTGGACTATGAAAACACGGACGAAGACCTGCTGAAACGACTCACCTACGGTGCAGCAGTATCCGTTTTTGGACAACTTGTTGCCTCTCAAGGCAAGGGACAGTCGGTAGAAATTCAGGTAAGTCGCCTTGAGATTCTGGGCGATTGCAACCCGGATGACTATCCGCTTCAGCCCAAGCGGCAAACCATGGAGTTTTTGCGCGAAAATGCTCATCTCCGCCCCCGAACCAACACATTTGGAGCCATCTTAAGGGTGCGGCATGCACTCACCTTTGCCATTCACAAATATTTTACCGACCGCGGTTTCTACAACATCCACTCCCCGATCATTACCGGATCGGACGCTGAAGGAGCTGGCGAGATGTTTCGGGTAACCACTTTGGACCCTCAAAATCCGCCCACCACCGAAACCGGAGCAGTAGACTACAGCCAAGACTTTTTCGGAAAAGAAACCAACCTCACCGTTTCTGGCCAGCTGGAAGCCGAACTTGGCGCCCTGGCCCTTTCTCAGGTGTATACTTTTGGCCCAACCTTTCGGGCAGAGAATTCCAACACCTCGCGCCACCTCGCTGAATTTTGGATGATTGAGCCCGAGGTAGCTTTCAACGACCTGACCGACAACATGGACCTGGCGGAGGATTTCTTAAAAGAGGTGATCCGCTATGCCTTGGAGCACTGCGTGGATGATCTTCAGTTTTTGCACGACCGTCAAGTACAAGAAGATGCACGGAAACCCCAAAATGAGCGCAACCCCATGCCCTTGCTCGACAAGTTGAAGTTTGTAGCAGAAAATGAATTTGCGCGCGTCAGCTATACCGAAGCAGTGGAGGTGTTGCGCAATTCGAAACCCAACAAAAAGAAGAAGTTTCAATATCCTGTGAACGAATGGGGCGTTGACCTGCAATCGGAGCACGAGCGGTTTTTGGTGGAGAAACACTATAAGAAACCGGTGATCTTATTTGATTATCCGGCCAAGATCAAAGCCTTTTACATGCGCTTGAACGAGGATGAAAAAACCGTGCGGGCCATGGACATCCTTTTTCCGGGGATCGGAGAAATCGTAGGTGGATCGCAGCGGGAGGAGCGCTATGAAGTATTGCGCCAAAAAATCCAGGATTTCGACATTCCCGAAGAGTCGGTTTGGTGGTATTTGGACACCCGTAAGTTTGGCACCGTACCACACAGTGGCTTTGGCCTGGGCTTCGAACGGCTGGTAACCTTTGTAACCGGTATGGGCAACATTCGGGACGTTATTCCATTTCCACGCACCCCGCAAAACGCCGAATTCTAATTGCGTTAGAAATCCTTAAATTAGTCCGATAAGGGCCTAAGACCTCACTTACCAACATGCTCAAACAGTCACTTCAGCAAAAGCTACTTCAAAAGCTTTCACCGCAACAAATTCAATTGATGAAGCTGTTGCAAGTCCCTACCGTGGCCCTGGAAGCTCGGATTAAGGAAGAATTGGAAAGCAATCCTGCCTTGGAAGAAGGGAAGGAAGCAGCTGAGGACGACTACTTGAACGATGATTACGACGACTATGGAGAGGTAAGCGAAGCGGAGAAGGAATTCGATTTTTCAGATTACCTCGACGACGATACGCCCTCCTACAAGCTCTACGCGAACAACAAGGGGGCTGACGACGAGGACAAGCAAAATCCGCTTTCGGTTGGCAATACTTTCCACGAAATGCTGAAGGCTCAACTTGGCCTTCGGGTACTTACGCCACAAGAAGAAACCATTGCCCTACACCTGATTGGCAATTTGGATGAATCGGGGTACTTGCGCAGGGAGTTGAGTGCCATTGTAGACGATTTGGCATTTACACAAAACGTTTCTACCGAAGAGGAGGAACTCGTACGACTGCTCACCCTCATTCAGGAGTTTGACCCTCCGGGCGTAGGTGCACGCGACCTGCAAGAATGTTTGTTGTTGCAATTGCTGCGCAAAGACCATGATGTATCGGTATATACCGCCATGGCCATTCTACGCGATTGTTTCGACGAGTTTACCAAAAAGCATTACGACAAAATTCAGCGCAAGCTGGAAATCGGAGAGGAAGACCTGAAGGATGCCATCATGGAAATTCTGAAGCTCAACCCTAAGCCAGGTAATTCGCTGAACGAAACCAACCGACCAGTGGAGCACATTGTGCCCGATTTTCAAGTAGTAACCAACAACAACAACGACTTGGAGGTACTGCTCAATGGCCGCAATGCTCCCGATTTGCGCATCAGCCGCAAGTATTCGGAAATGATGGAAGCTTATGCCGCTACTAAGGGCAAAGCCAACAAAGCACAAAAAGACGCCATTCTGTTTGTAAAGCAAAAGCTCGATTCGGCCAAGTGGTTCATCGATGCCATTCGCCAACGGCAGCAAACCCTGTTGCTGACCATGGAAGCCATTGTGGAACACCAGGAAGGGTATTTCCTCGAAGGCGATGAAACCAAGCTGAAACCGATGATTCTCAAAGACATTGCGGAAAAGGTGGGCTTGGACATTTCTACCATTAGCCGGGTGGCCAACAGCAAATACGTTCAAACTTCCTACGGCACCTTTTTGCTCAAATCTTTTTTCTCCGAGTCGCTCTCTACCGATAGTGGCGAAGAAGTTTCTACCCGCGAAGTGAAGAAAATTTTGCAAGACTTAATTGACGGAGAAACCAAACGTAAGCCTTTGACAGACGACAGACTGGCGGCTCTGCTGAAGGAAAAAGGATACAACATTGCCCGCCGGACGGTAGCCAAATACCGAGAACAACTCAACATTCCTGTAGCCAGATTGCGCAAAGAGCTTTGAATTCTGCCTCAAGTCCCGATACAACTCCCCCGCAAAACTCTGAAATAGAGCCAGCGGAACCCGCTCCTTACAAGCCACCGCGCAATGCCGAATGGCTATTTGCCAGGCTGGTAACCGGTATTTTACACCCACTCATCATGCCTACTTTGGGCATGTTCCTGATTTTTCAGTTCAACTCCTTTATCACCAATGGTATTTCCACCGACATGGCCTTGCGCCTGTTTGGCTGGGTATTTCTAAACACCTTTATTGTTCCGGTCTTGGTGGCACTGTATATGCTGCGCACCGGTATGATTTCCACCATTCACATCGTGAATCGCGAAGAACGCTGGTTCCCCTACATCCTCACCGGAGCCTTTTACTTTTTCACTTATTACATGCTGTTTGCCCGATTTGGATTACACCAGGCCTTGGTTTCCATCATGTTTGGCGCCTCCGTTGCTGTGGTCGTCTCCTTTGTGGTCAATTTCAAACACAAAGTGAGCATTCATATGGTAGGCATTAGCGGATTGGTAGGTGCAATGTTTGCGGTAGACGTTCACTACGGTGTTCCGGTAACGCCTGTTTTGATTCTTTTCGTGTTTCTCACCGGCCTGGTGGGTTCTTCCCGCCTTTTTCTCAAGGCACATCAGCCCAAAGAAGTCTTCTTAGGCTTTTTGGTAGGTTTTAGCTGCGAATTTCTCGCAGTACTTCTCGAATGGGGATAAGAGGTATTTAGTAGGGCAACAGGGTGATGCCCAGGGCTACTGGTGTGATAGTAGGCCCTTTACCATCTTCAAATAAGCTCGACAGCGAATAAAATCCACTCAATCCGAACCGGCCGTAAGCAAACCGGAAAGTGGGACCAAAACGGAGCGGGTTGATGTCGTCAAAATTGAAATCTTTGAAGCGGTTGCTGCTGGTTACGGTTTTGGTGTGAAAATTCACCATGTAGCCCGCCTTGAACCCAAGCGCTACTTTATAAGAGGTACCGGTTGCGTTTGGATTGCTCTTGAAACGGAATTCTAACGGAATCTCTACGTAATTGGAAGAAAGTTTGTGCCGTCGAAAGTTAAAGTCGTCGTCGAAGCTTACAATGTCGGAAGTGGTAATGTTGGTCACAGAATCAGTAGTGCTCATGACTGTGCCATCGATAAAATAGTTTCCAGTGCTGAAACCAATGCCAGGTGCAAAACCGAAGTTTTTACTGAACTGGAACTCGTAGTGCAGGCTTACATCTAATCCACGAGAAAACCATTTTTGATCTACGGAGGAGGAAAGGTCGAACAACCGGGTGGAATTGAGGTTTAAGACTACAGAAATCGGGGTAAACTGTTTATTCGGGTCGTTTTCTTCCGTCACCAAAGCTGGTTCCTCCTGAGCTACTGCTCCCAAAGCTCCTGCAAGGAAAGCCCCGATAAACAAAAATTTACGCATACTGAAAGGGTTTGAGTCCATAAGGCGGCAAATTTAACGGTTTTCACCGGATGGAGGCTAAACGTAAATGCGGTCTAACAATTGTCTTTTAAAAAACTGTATTCGCAGCGTTAGAAATCAAACTTGTCGATGATAATCGAAAAAAAACTCCGTTAGTAAAGGCAACTACCTATGCAAATGAACGGTCTTAGAAGTAACACCCCCTTTAAAATCTGTTCCGAACTTATCAGTAATTAGTAAGATATTTACCCCATGAAGCAACTTCTACCCTGTCTGCTCGCTGCCCATTTGCTGTTTTTGGCCCCATGGGCCAATGCCCAGGTGAATATTGGCTATAAAATCAACGATTCTATACCTGTAATAGACAACAACGACACCCTGCTCAACCCTTGGGCGGGTGGGCTCAACTCTCCTCAATATTCTGAGATTGACCTCAACCAGGATGGCATGATGGACATCTTGATTTTTGATCGAACCGGAGAGCCTTACAAAACCTTTGTAAACCAAGGTAGCAACGGAACTTCTTCGTACAGATACGAACCGAAATACCAAGGGCAACTGCCTCCAGGAACTGGTTTCGTGCAACTCCGTGACTACAACTGCGATGGCAAACAAGACTTGTTCACCTTCAACATTGGCGGTTTCAAAGTATATCAAAACACCACCGAAACCACCGACACCTCCTTGTCTTGGCAACAAGTCACCAACATCCACATTGTGACCGAATCCGGCCCACAGGTATACAACCTTCCGGAAGATGTGGCTGCCATCGATGACCTGGATGGTGATGGTGATTTAGACGTTTTGGCTTTTGGGCCAGGATTCTATCAGAACTTCATTTCTTATTACCAAAATATTTCGGCCGATAGCGGCTGGGGCTGCGACAGTCTTCGGTTTGTACTCAACACCTCTTGCTGGGGTGGCATTGGTGAACTGCCCACCAATTGCGAAATTTTAATGGGTCAAAGCTGTAAAAACGGAGAATTGGGCGATTTCGGAGGCGGTTGGAATGCCGGAGGAAGCCGAGCACACGCTGGCTCCACCTTGCTAACCATCGATATCGATGGAGACAATGACAAAGACATGCTGTTGGGAGATATTGGTTGTAAAAAAGTACAGCTGCTCACCAACGGAGGCGATCAATTTACCGCCTCCATTACACAGGTGGATACGGCTTATCCCTTTACCGATCCTATCGACATCAACATTTTTCCTGCCACCTACTACCTCGATGTTGACAATGATGGGGTGAAAGACCTGATCTCTGGTCCAAATACTGGTGAGCCTTCCAGCTCCATCAACAACTCCTGGTACTACAAAAACAATGGCGCTGATAACTTGCCCAGCTTCCAGCTGATGAAAAAACAATTTTTGTCGGACGGAATGATCGATTTGGGCGCGGGTTGTCATCCTACCTTTGTAGATGTGGATGCCGATGGCTTGCTCGATTTGATTGCCGGAAACCTAAGTTCCCGGAATCCAATGACGGCCGACACCTCTCGTCTGGCCTATTACCGAAACGTGGGGACCGCTCAATTTCCTGCCTTTGAATTGATCACCAAAGACTTCGCCAACATGGAGCAGTATGCATTGCTTGGGCTGTATCCCACCTTTGGCGATTTGGACGGTGATGGCGACATGGACCTGATCGTAGGAGACCGCGAAGGACAAGTTCACTATTTTGAAAATACTGCCGGTGCAGGTAATCCCATGAGCCTCAACCTTAACCAGGCGGTGTACATGGGCATTGACGTGGGCGAACACGCTGCACCACAATTGGTAGATTTGAACCGCGACAGTTTGCTCGACCTTGTGGTTGGCGAACGTGATGGAGTACTCAACTATTTTGAAAACACCGGATCGGCCGGAAGTGCAATGTTCTCTAACCTTCCTACCATCGACAGCCTTGGAGGAGTATCGGTATCGGTACCGGGATTTGCCGGCTTTAGTTCACCCTTTGTTACCGACAAGATCAAAGCCAATGGCGACTACCTTATTGCAGTAGGAAACCGTTCGGGCATCGTTCAATTTTTTGATGATGTAGAAGGAAACTTAAACGGATCCTTTACCGCGATTGATACCATTTTTACCGTTGGAGCTCAAACCAGTGTAACCATGGCCGATATTGAGGGCGATTCGCTCATCAACATCGTTACGGGAGAGATTGGCGGTGGCCTTCAAATTTGGTCCAAACGCGATTCTATCCCCATTGGTATTGTCGAGAATCCTTCGCTTTGGAGTTCAATCAACGTTTACCCTAACCCCGTAACGGATGAATTGACCCTGAGCTACTTTGCCCGTACGGCTCACCAACTTACCGTTGATCTGGTAGACATCACGGGTCGTCAATCGCGGGTATTGACGCGGAGCGTTTCTCCGGGGCAACAGGAGTTGTCTAACCTTAATGTTGGCCAACTAGCGTCTGGGGTGTATTTCTTGCGACTATCTTCCAACGATCAAGTGGAAGTGGTTCGATTTGTGAAACGATAATGACAATCTGAGCTTCGCCTTGGCGTTGTACACTTTTGGATGAGAGTCAGCCTATTCCTTCTTATTTCAACACTTTGCACGTCGACATTATTCGCTCAATCGAACCTGGGCTATCGCATCGATCAAAGTATTGAAGTACGACAAAACGGAGTTCCGCTGGTTACCCCATTTGCCGGTGGATTTAGCGCCCCACAATTTTCCGCCATCGACCTCGATGGAGACGGCACCATGGATTTGGTGAGTTTCGATCGGCAAGGGAACATTGCTAAACCCTTCTTATACCAGGGTTCTCCCCACCAATCCACTTACAAGTTTGCCCCCGAATTCCTGGGGAGCTTTCCTTTCATGGATCGGTTTGCCCTTTTCAGGGATTACAACTGCGATGGTAAAACCGATTTGTTTACCTACTATCTCGGAGGGTTTCGCGTGTGGCAAAACACCTCCTCCAACGGCCAACTCTCTTTTGCGTTGGCCTATGACCGTTTAAAGGCTGATTTTGGCACCTCATCCAGTCCTATCTACACGCTGGCCATTGATATTCCTGCGATAGTTGACGTTGACCAAGACGGTGACCTGGACATTTTAGCCTTTGGACCAGGAGGGGGCGATGGCAACGTGTATTACTATCGCAACCTGAGGGAGGAAGATGGTTTGCCTTGTGACAGCCTTCGGTATGAACTGGCCGATGCCTGTTGGGGAAAGTTTAGAGAAGACCCGATCAACAACGGCATCTTGATGAACCAAATGTGCAAAGGTGGCCACGACCGTGATGGGGAGCGACACTCAGGATCTACCCTTCTGATGCTCGATCAAGATGGAGACCAAGACATGGAACTGGTGCTGGGCGATATATCGTTCAACAATCTGGTTTCCCTTACCAATGGTGGCGACTTGACCTCCGCTACCATCACTTCATTCAGCACCAATTATCCAGGTACCACTCCTGTAGACATGCCTATTTTTCCAGCAGGGTATCACCTGGACATCGACCAGGACGGCAACCGCGACTTGTTAGTGGCGCCCAATACGGGTAACGGCTCGTTCGACACTTCCAATGTTTGGTGGTACCGCAACGAAGGTTTGGATGCGCTGCCCGATTTTCAACTGCAGGGCAAACGCTGGTTGAGCAATGAAATGATTGAATTGGGTACCGGTTCAAATCCTGTTTTTTTTGACGAAAACGCCGACGGTAAACTCGACCTGCTGGTGGGTAATTTTGGATACTGGCAACCGAGCGGTACTCCGGTCAGTCAACTGGCCTTGTTTCGCAACACGGGTTCGTTGCTGCAGCCCAGTTTCGAATTGATTACCCATGATTACCTCAACTTATCGAGCCTGGCTATGCGCGGCCTCCACCCTACTTTCGGCGACCTGGATGGAGACGGGGACGAAGATTTGCTGTTGGGCGATCAGGAAGGGAAGCTTATTTATTATGAAAACGTGGCCACAAGTGGTCAGGTCGCTAACCTGGTGTTGAATAGCGGAAACTATGCCAGCATTGATGTTGGCCTCACGGCCGCCCCACAACTGGTGGATGTAGATCGGGACGGTTTGCTCGACCTATTGATAGGCGAACGGAGCGGTAAGATTCATTATTTCCACAATACCGGAACGGCTGCTCAAGCCCAGTTTTCTGACGTTCCGGATTCCGACTTTTTTGGTGGCATCGATACCCAAATACCCTGCTGTACCGGATATGCTGCTCCTTATTTGACCGAGTTGGACTCCTCTGGTCAATACTATTTAACGGTAGGTGCAGAAAACGGAAACATTTACGTCTACGATCAGGTGGAGGGCAACCTTACCGGGAATTTTCGATTGATCGACTCGCTGGTTACCTACAACCACCGGGTGCGAATTGCCTTTGGGCAATTGATACAGGATGCTCCGCCAGAGCTGGTGATTGGATCCTTGGCAGGTGGCCTGCAAGTGCTCCATAAAGAGTTTGACGTTCCCATCAATGTGACAGAAAACGTGCCTTTGATTAACGAAGTGGCGGTTTTTCCCAATCCGAGTGAAACCACCGTCCAATTGCGTTTTTTGGCGACTGGTGTGGTAGATTGGAGCCTCACCGACCTGCTTGGGCGCTCCTGGCAGCAAGGCCATTTTACTCCCGATCAGGGAACCAGTGCTCAAATCGATCTCTCCCATCTATCTGCGGGAGTTTACCTGTTGCGCCTTCAAGTAGGAGAGGACCAACAAACCGTGAAGCTGATACGGCGTTAAAAAACGGAAACTCTTCAATTTTGGAACCTATTCTCAAAATGGGAAAAAACCATTACCTTGTGATCATAACCCACAAAATGGTCTAACCCCCATGGACAACCTAAAGATATTTATTGTAGAAGATGATGAGTGGTACGGAGAAATTTTAGAGTACCACCTTTCGCTCAACCCCGACTACGAAGTATATAAATACACCAATGGAAAAGCATTGGTGGAAAACCTCTACCGCAACCCTTCGGTAGTTACCCTCGATTATTCATTGCCCGATATGCAATGTGAAGCGGTGATGAAACGGATCAAGAAGTTCAACCCCGAGATTCCGATCATCATTATTTCTGGGCAAGAAAATGTGAGTACGGCCGTCAACCTCTTGAAAGAAGGCGCCTACGACTACATCACCAAAGACGACGATACCAAAGATCGGGTGTGGAACACCATTAAAAACATTCAGGAAAACCTAAAGCTGAAAACAGAACTCTCCAACCTTCGGGAAGAGATCAGTAACAAATACGAATTCAGCAACAGCATTAAGGGCAACAGCAAAGCCATTCAGCGGGTTTTCAACCTGATGGAAAAAGCAGCCAAAACCAACATCACAGTTTCCATTACCGGTGAGACAGGCACCGGAAAAGAATTGGTAGCCAAGGCCATTCATTACAACTCCAAACTTCAGGCAAAACCGCTGGTTACTGTAAACGTAGCGGCTATTCCCAACGAATTGATCGAAAGCGAATTGTTCGGACACGAGAAAGGCGCTTTCACCGGAGCCAATACCCGCCGAATTGGCAAGTTTGAAGAAGCCAACAAAGGCACCATTTTTCTGGATGAGATCGGCGAAATGGACATCAGCATGCAGGCCAAATTACTGCGGGTGCTTCAGGAGAAAGAAGTGACCCGAATTGGCGGCAACAACACCGTGAAGTTGGATGTTCGGGTGATTGTGGCCACGCACCGCAACCTATCGGAAGAGGTTCAAAAAGGCAACTTTCGGGAAGACCTTTACTACCGCCTGTTGGGTTTACCCATCGAACTACCTCCGTTGCGAGAACGTGGAAATGACATGCTACACCTCGCTAAGTACTTTTCGGATGAGTTTTGCAAAGAAAACGGGATGCCCAAAATGCCACTTTCTGCAACCGGACAAGAGAAGCTAATGAAATATGCGTGGCCGGGAAACGTCCGTGAATTAAAGGCGGTTGTAGAACTTGCTGCTGTGATGGCCAATGGTGATCATATTGAGGCAGACGACATCCGGTTCAACAGTAGCCGCGGGATGTCCGACCTGTTGTTGGAAGAAACTACGTTGAAAGACTATACCGATAAGATTATCTACCATTTTTTAGATAAATACGACAACAATGTGCTGCTGGTGGCCAGAAAACTGGATATCGGCAAATCGACCATATATCGAATGCTTAAAAGAGCTTGAACCGCATGTTGACCTTTGGATCGACGGGTAAACCATTCCGGTTCTTGTACGCCACAATTTAAATAACAGGCCCTCAGTTCAAATCAATACCCTAAAATGAGCAAAATCCCCCAGTCTGAACGCTTATACGACCTCAGTAAACTGCGGCACATGGCCGGTGACGATAATGCCTTTGTGGTCCGTATGGTGAAAATGTTTTTGGAGCAAACACCAGAATCATTGGCGCAAATCGACCAAAATTTTAAGGCGGGCAATCTGGCTCAAGTGCGCACCATTTCTCACAAAATGAAGCCTTCCATCGACTTTATGGGCATTGAAAGCCTCAAAAATGAAATTCGCCAAATTGAAGCCTTAGCCGATGAAGGTGATCCAAACAACGCCCTTCCACCTTTGCTGAAACAACTCAATGCCATTGCCCTACAAGTATGTGAGCAATTGAAGCTCGAACTGTAAATTTTCCTATCCAAAGAAATTTTTCCAAAATTGGGAATAATCCCATTAAGGAAAATATTTTAAACTCCTCTTTTTTAGACACTTAGCCAATTTTGCCTCCTTGGCATGATTCCGGTTTACTCATGGAGCAACCAATTGCTCCCACGATATGAGTAAAACTGTCGACCTTACCATTTTCCTTTTTTGCTCCAACCAAGAAAACCAATTCTTTTGGCAACAGCAGCTCCACGATGAAGCGCTATCCATTGATTTCAAGGTTTTTACTGGTGAATCAAGCTCCATAGAGCAATTGGGAACCGCTCCTGGGCTCATCATTGTAGACGGTTACTTTGATACTGGCGAATCTCAGAATTGGAACGAGGCTTCCCTATTTGAAACACTTCTTCAACAAGCGCCCGAGTTTCCAATTTTCCTGTTCTCTCCACGCTTAGAAAGTATTCCTGAAATCAACCATCGACTTAACCCAGGTTTCGCCGGTGCCTTGAGCCATGAATTACTTCGTTCCATAAAACATCAAATCCATCGAATCGGGGCACAAGCCGCCTGATTCAATACGAACATCTCCATCAAACTTCATCTCCAATGCCATCACTAAAGGGAAAATGTTTCCTGCTAAGCCACAACAACTTGGAAACACACTCTATCCTCTCCAACGATCCAGTGGCTTCAAAAATAGAATTTGAATGCTTCAACGACCCGGAAAGATTACTTACCCGACTCACGGAGAAGCCCGACCTGTTGGTTGTAGACCATACCCGCAACAGCCCATTTGATTTGCAATGGTTAGAGCAAACCAAAAAGCATTTTTCCAACCAAAGGATATTGTTGCTGGTCCCCATCGATCAACTCGATGTAGGCATCGAATCGTTGCGATACGGTGTAGAAACCTATCTGCTGAAAACCGGAAACTTTGCCCAAAAACTCACCTCTAAAATTGAGAACATGTTACTAAGAGAGAAGCTGAAGCGCCAACATAAAACCAACCGATTCGCCATGAGTGTCATCTTCTCCGGGCTTTCCGCTTTGGTTTTGATGATGGTAGTAAATATTTATATAGCTACCATTTGAATTACAATTCAATGAAAAGCAGTACCTTACCGACTGTTCCTCGTATTAATCCTATACCCCGAACTTCACTGAGGAACATTTTTCAAATTCTGAGTACACCGGCAGAGAAGCCCACGTCTCGCCGATCAGAATGGGATTCGCAAGTCTTTTTGGGTTTTGACTTGAGAATACCGATCGGTGGTGCTCCCGTGGTGATTCCTCTGCCGGTTCTTTACCTTACCTCTCTGATGTGACTGGTTGGCCTTGACCATTGATCAACCCAAGACTTGCTTTCATAGCAACACAAATCCTCCACCTTTCACCGATAGGTTCGCTCCTTCAGGTTCGAGGAAACCTTCCCCCGTAAATTAATTTTTCATTTGTCCAATGACCAGCAAATTAGCTGGCAGTAATCAATCCAATTGAGGGTAGGTTTTGGGCGTTACATCCGGATTAGATCACCTCATTAGGTGCCTATCAATACCGTTTCCGAAAATTTTTAAAAATTATAAGCCCCAGATGAAGTTGCCTTACCAAAGGCTGAGGTTAAAAGTTTACCTGTAGAGGTATCTTTTCTGTCTGTATCGACAAATTACGAAGTTGGGGAGCTTCGAACTTAGACCAAACCGATAATTGCGTATTGAAAAAGGGCAGGTAGCAACAATCAGTTAAAGGGCGTGAATGGGATGGAAATTAGCTAGCAACGCTAATTTTCGAAAGACTGCTTTCGCCTTTCTGGCACCAGTTTTCGAACATGTCATCGAAAGCATCGAACAGACTATCAATCACAAACCGTCCCTGATTGATTTCTGCCTTACTCGCTTCGAGCTCTTGGCCGTAGGTTTCTTCATCTACCAGTAACCAGTCTTCGAAAGAATGATCTTCCTCAGCATCCAAGTGCATTCGACCAAAATAGGCCAGTTCATCGCGCATTTCTAGGTCATTCACCGGATGACAAATGCAGTCGTTGAAAGAGTCGAAAGTAGCTTCCAATACCTGAATCACTGTTAAGCGCATCAATGGAGAATCATACTCTTTGCACTGGCGGATGGTTTCGTAAACTGTGTTTCTGATTTGCCAATTCTCCTCGGACCAAATGACTTCAGGGTCCAGTGCTTTGGGGTCGACCAAAGATCGGCTGATCAATAGTTTAACATCGTGGAGATACCAACGCCAATGCGTAGAATCTTCCTCGCAGTGCACATTTACGATCTCTTGAAGTGGGTCATTAGAAGATGTGTCTTCCAAACTACGCAGCATGTCTCGAAAGCCCATCACAAAAAATAACATGTGTGGAACAAATGCGATCCTGTCTTGGGGAGCCAAACTGCTGTCCTTTAACAACGCGTGAAAGCTGGATTGATCCAACTGCGACTTACGCTCTTTAAGTCGTTGAATTAAAGTTTTCATAGCCTCTGAAATTGTTGATTATTATTGATGTACCTCGTCCTAAAATTGACATTTGCGGCTACCACCCCGCTCGTATCTATTTTGTACGGACAACCTGAATCTAACAATCAGAAACAAGATTTTGAAGCAATAAGTTTACTATTTTCGAACTTTAGGGCATTTCACGCGAGTTTCTACGTAGTTTTTCGTTCCTAAGAGCAAGAACAAATACGGGCGTAGAACCACCTACATTGAATAGACAATTTGATAAATACAAGATAAAAAGTACACCGCCGGATAAAAAGAGGTAAGCTCCGGCCGGTATACTTAATCTCATTGGGGTTTTAACCTTCTCTCAACCAATCGAGCGCTTCTTGTTTGTTGAAGAAGTAGCGCATAGCAACTGCTCCTTCATTGGAAGCTTCCTTGTTGGCAGCCTCCATAGAAGCCCTTCCAAAAGGATTGTCAGGAACCAGAAAAGCAAGTTTCGACATTCCAGCCTGCATGGCTAACGGGAACCAAACGCCCTGAATCCAAATCTGATTTTCCTTGGGCATCACTTTCAGAGAACTGGTATCTACCAACAAGTTGCCGGTTTTATGCTCTTTCAGTTTTTCAACCGAAATGAGGCATATTTTCTTGAAAGTCTCAAAGTCGAGAAAGCCTTCAACGTTAGCAATCACCGTTTTGGTGACTGCATCAAAAGAATGTGTCGGAGTAGCAAGAACATCCATGTTAACACGGTTTAAGATGTAAATAATCAATCATTTTACTACTGGGGCAGACATATCACAAAAGGCCTAACACATACTTAGTTGCTGTATTTTTTGTTCCAAAAATTTGGACCTAAAAGCCCAATTGGTGGAAAATACAGGAAAAGTACGTTAACAAATAGCGCATTTGTACGTACTCAAATTTTGAAATTATGACAATTGAGTAATTAGGATTTTTGATACCTTCCTGGGGCTAACACATTGTTGGGGTCTAATTCCGATTTAATCCGACTTAACATCTGCAGAAATCCAGAATCGGCAAGGTTCATCCATTTCATAGAAGGTACTCCCAATCGATATGGGGACCATCCTCTTTCAATAAATGCCTCTATCAGAGCATCATGACAGGCCATGGCTTTTTCGTCTTCTCCGCTTTCATCGCGATCATAAACAATTCCTCCAATGATCACTACGGTTCGCTCCGTAAGCATCAAAAATCCCACATTGGTTTCAAACCCATAAGCGTGGCATGTCTGCTCAATTAAACCTGCTGCTGCACGTATATCGCTACCACGACATGGAAGGGCTGGACAATACCAGATGAGGCCACAGCGGTCTTCTAAGGGCTGCAAGAGTTCGGGTGCTGGATGACGCTTACGCCAATAAGCCATTTTCAACGTCATTTCGGAAGGGAAACCCCTCAACATACTTTGATAATAGAGTGTATTGAGTTGTGGAGCTTGAAATGACAAACCATCAAAATCCTGCTGAGCAATGGTATCCTCGTTGAATACCACAAATTTTAGGGCATGTGGTGCAAAGGCCTGGCGTACTTCTTCCGCTTCTAAAGAAGCCATGGCCGCACTTCTGGAATAGAGCCCTCCCAAGGCGATCCATTTGCCCAATCCTCCCAGGCGCTCGCGAAACTGCTCTCTCACATTTTGCGGAAGTGGCCGTTCGTTTCCTACTTCGAGGTATGGGTACTGCAGTGTGGTACTCATCAAGCGGTAATCGTCGAAGATCCGGATGGAAAGGTCGAGACCGTTCAAACGCAGGGTACGCATAGCATCTGTAAAGGGACCTAAATCAGCATCTGCTTCGAGATAAGCCATAAAAGATTGAAACACCTTGGGTTTGGGGCGCAACCACAAGGTCAACTCAGTTACTATTCCAAGGTTAGATTGCGTAAACAAGCCATCCACGTAGGCTCCTACTCCCCATTTAGCAAGTGGTCCCAAACTGGAATCCCGATATCCGGCAAATCCGGTTTTTACCAATTCTCCCTGGGGCAATATCACCGTCATTCCACTTACATGAGAAAACCGATCGGCCAGTGGTCCCATGCCCTGACCACGCTCCATTGTATTTCCAATAATGGAGGCATAAGGAGTAGTGGCTATAGAATCCATCATCAACCCCGATTGCTTCGCTTGGAGGTACTCAAACAATTGCTGAAACGTAACTCCCGGCTCAACGGTAACATAGGCCATTTCTTCACTGAAATCGGTAATCCCAGTCATGCGACTGAGGTCCATGACCACCGCACCGCTTTGCACAGGCACCCTACTGCCCAGCCCCCAGTTTTTTCCTTGACTCACAGGATAAACCGGTATGGAGAAAGTGTTGGCGATTTGCAAACACTCCTGTACTTGTTGGGTAGTTTCAGGATAAATAAGCGCTTGAATGGCGTTGCGGCAAGCAAAAGTGGTTTGCTCAGCTTTGGTTACAGAAGCGGTGTCTTTGATCACACCACGAGCGCCAAGCAGTGATTCCCAAGCCGCGAGCGCCCCTAAAAGATTGCCCTGAAATTGAACTGAAGAGGAAAGCGTCATGCAATTCAATAACGGCTACAAAGCTGAAAAGGAAAAGCAATCAACCGACTATTTCGTCAAATCAAGGGATTACCCCTAAAAAGACTAGTGAAAACCCTGTTCCAAATTTGTGGACGTCTGTCAAGGCTTTGGATCGAACGCCTGTCCAATGAGAAAATCGATCATTTTTCGATGCGCTTTGGTGCCCAGGTCAGCACCGGGATAGCGCTTCACCATGCTTTGGATGCGGTTTAATTCAAACAAGGCCATGGATTTAGCAGCAGTATGGTAGGTGGACATTTCAAGCACTTTTGTGAGGCGGATTACATATTCCACCTGTAAATTTTGACGAAAGCCATTGACCTCACGGTTCAAATCATCGGAGAAAATAGCACTTGTAAGATCGGTCATGAATTGCTCCAACTCATAGGTATTGCCGTAGGCTTCCGAGTCGGTCATGCGTTTCAAAACGTTGGGATGCAACAGCTGATTCAATACCTGCTTTTGTATGCCCAACACCCGATCGTGCACGCGCGGATCTTCTGACCTGCGGAAATGGTTAAAGCCCCTGCGTTGGGGTTGCAACATGTTGTAGAGCGATGTCGGTACTTGCAAGGCATCCGGAGCAAACGCCCATTGGCGCAATTCACTCATGGCTCGTTTTTGCAATTCGGCAGGCACGGGTTGATAAGGAATGGCCGTAGAATCCTGTCCTGGAGCGGCACGGTTGACATGGACACCCCCCAACTGCCTTGAGATAACATTTAATGAAACCAATTGCTCCCGCGACAATACTCGATAGGCATTGAGCAGGGCTTGATAAGACGATTCATCCGTGGTGTATTTGTCAACCAACCCCGGGTATGTATTCTCCACCATCGTAAGGCGTTGAACGGCATACGCCACCGGATCATTGGACAGATCGAAAATCATACGGCGAGGATCAATACCCTTACCCGGAGCACGCATGTCGTCGGCATCGTTTCCATAGGCCAATGCTGGCTCAATGGAACGGTCGAGCAGAGTTTTCATCCGTTGGGCTTCTGCCTCCGGATCAGCCAGAGCGGGAGCGTATCCATAGGCAATGGCCCACATGTCATAAGGCCCCGGTGCCACATCAAAAAACTGAACTTTTTGGCTTTTTTCGGTAGGTAGGTTGATGGCAGGATATTCCATTACTGAACCGGTTAGACCGGTTTCGAGGGTCAGTGCTTCGTCTTGCAACTCTTCGGGACTGTGTAAAGTGCTGGCCATAAAATTGTGCGTCAAACCCAAAGTGTGTCCCACTTCATGCAATACCAAACGGTAAATGCTCTCTTTTAAAAATTTCGACTGTTGGGCGTCACTGTTTTCTTGTACCTGTAACATGGCCATACCAGCGAGGTTGGCATGGTGCAAATGAAGCCCATGATCGCAGCGGTGACCCGAAGCTTCATCCCATTCCCCAGATGCAGCAGCATCCGCCTCAAAGAGCTTTTCTGCCCGAAGACGGTTGGTGAGGTACACGTATTCTAACATGATGTCTGCCCCGAGAATCTGGCCGGTTCGAGGGTTGACAAAACTTGGTCCATAACCACCAAACCGCGGACTTGGAGAAGAGGTCCATCGGAGTACATTGTAGCGCAAATCTCCGGCATCCCAATCGGCATCGTCGGGTTGTTCTTTCACCACAACGGCATTTTTAAAACCTACTGCCTCAAAGGCTTCGTTCCACCGCAATACGCCTGCTTTGATGATAGGCCGCAATTCATAAGGAGTCGTATTTTCAATCCACCAAACAATGGGCTGAATGGGTTCTGAAAGCTCGGCGGCCGGATCCTTCTTTTGCAAATCCCAGCGGTGGATCACATCTCGAAAAGGAGCTGCCTCAGCGGAGGTCATGTCGGTAATCTGGCTGGTGAAGTAACCGACCCTGGGATCTTCTAATCGGGCTTCGAAATCGTTGTCCGGCACTTCAATCAAACTGTGCTGCACCCGCAACGATACTACCCTTGGATCGGTAATGGCTTGTGAACTCCCCCTGGCGGGATAAGCTTCCTGATAAACCAGGTCTACCACCACATCGGTGTTGGCCGGGTAATTGCGCACCTGGCGGTAGCGCGACTTGGTTTTGCTCAGTTTGCCCAAGCCCCAACGTTTTGTCTTCCGGTTGCTACTGCGTGGGCTGGATTTCACTTGCTGAAAAGATTCAGAAAGAAAAATACCATCGGCCTTGATGAGAAAAGCAGAGTCGTTTTGCGCCACAATTTTCATACTCGAAAGCACTGGTTGATTGATGTTGGCCTGAGCGGCCCGGCTCAAAGGGCTTTCAGGGTCGAAATAGTAGCGCGTATTGGCACCAAGAAACTCTAACTGATCGAAATACTTGCGAATAGAAAAAATACGACTGCCCCGGTAGGCACCTCGGGTGAGCCCGGCATCAGAAACACCGTCTACCACGTGGCTGAAATAAATGAACTCTTGATTGAGCTGTTGCTGGTTTACCTGCAAGTAGGTAGTTCCGGTCGCTGTATCTTGAAATAACGGAAACAAACCCTTGAATGCAATGCACTTGGAAGTGTATTTTTTAATTGCATCTGCAGCAGGAGCCGCTGACTTTGACTTGCGGCCCTTTTGTGCGTGAGCCGGAAAAACAGCAATACTCCACGAAAGGCACAGTAAGATGAGATATTTCATTTGCATGGATCGAACAATTATGTCTCGATAAACGGACAATAAAAAAGCCGGGTTTGCTGCAAAGAACAGCAAACCCGGCAAAAAGATCATTTTGGCGTGCGAATTAGTTCCCGTAGGTCTCATTCACCTCTGCCTCGGTGAGAAAAACCGTATTCTGATCTCCGGCCTTTCGTGCCCATTTCAGAATTTTTCCAGTGCCCTTGCAAACCGAAGCTTTCATGGTTTCTTTAGGAGCAAAATCGTTGCGGTAAAAGCACGACCAGGTTTTGTTTTCGTTCTGAAGACAGATCATAAAATCAACGGCGATTTCACAATCGTTTTGAAGCTCGGCAGTGTATTTGTCTTCGCTGTTGCCATAATTCTTACAAGCTCCTCCCCATTCGGAGTTGATCTTAACCACGCAATTGCCATCCACATCGGGTTGAGGCGTGGCTCCTTTAAATGCAAAAACCAACATCAGTGGAGCTAAAAGGGCAAAGTAGAGCATTGGGTATTTCATCCTTGTTATCATTTACAGTGCGTGTTTTTCATGATTATTTTTGCTTCAGCGTTGCCAAGCTTTTTCGATTTTTTCCAGTCTGCGCAGGCACCATCGTGATCGCCCAAGTACTCTTTTGACCACCCTCGATTGTTGTAGGCTTCCTGGTTTTTAGGATCAATGGCCAAGGCAGAATTAAAGTCGGCAATGGCCAGGTTGTATTTCTTCAATTTGTTGTAGGCACTACCTCGGCTCACAAAGATGTAGGGACTGGAAGGGTCGGCCTCCAGCACCTTGGTATAGTCCTTTACTGCTTCTTCATAACTCTCCAAAGCGCTGTAAACAAAGGCCCGGCGGAGGTAGTACTTCAATTCTTCGGCGTTGAGGAAAATGGCCTCATTGTATTCGGCCAAAGCTTCTTGGTATTTAAGGCTTTGGGCAAGGCGCTCCGCCTTTTCAAAGTGCTTTTCAGCCGCTTCGTTTTGCCCCATACCAGCTAAAAACATCAGGCAAAGTGCCAGTATAAATCCAGCTTTTTTCATGGTAAAAAATTTATAACCTCTAAGTTAAACGTATTTCTTGGCTAAGTTTTATTCGAAGGGCTCGGTGCGCGAGTAATCATTTTCCTGTGCATTGCGCAACAGATGAATGAGCGCCTGACGAACTCCTTCACGAGCTTTTTCGTCTCCATCGAAAGGAATGGCCAAGCGACTGTAACCTCGGCGAATGTCTTGTTCAATCAAGTTGCGATCCACACACTTACTCCCCTTAAAGCATTTCATAGAAAATGCTTCTTCTTCTGCTACGTATTTTACGGTGGAAACATCAAAATCTTCCGGGTAAAATAAGTCTTGACGAAACACAAACTCTCCTTTCATAAAAGACACCATCACTCCACCTTTCTTCAGCGCCATACGTACGCTCGGATCAATTTTTGAGTTGAGGTATTCTACAGTTTGCTTAGCAGTAATTCCCTTTTCTTTTCCGAGGGGTTGAAAGGCGGAACAAAACAAGCCAATGAGAAGAATAAGGGGTAAAACACGGTTCATAAATGGCATTTCTCAATTAAATTTCTTCAGACAAAGAAAATACAAACCTCGTTGGGTTTTCATCTCGCAGAACGAAAGTATTTGCTTCCAAGGTTTTTATTAACCCGGACTCAATGTAATAAAAAGCGTGCCAAACCCATAACTCAAAGCAAATCAGTCATTTTATAGATGTACTAAAAATGACAAAACCCTGGATTTCTCTATTTTTAGTTGCATAAAGTTCTAACCGTAGGCAATTGGTCCTCGTTTTGGTAGAACTTATTCTTTCATTCCTCGTTTAAGAGGTTATTTCGTGGTTGCGCTCCCGCACGTATTTCCGCGAAATTTCGGTAGTTTGCCAACATAATAATGCTATTTGAGCCATCCATAAGCCACGGTTTCATTCCCAGAATAAGTCGTGATGCCCAATTTTTGCCCCGCTCTGGGTCTTTCGTTCCATTCTTTGGGGGCCTGTTGATACTGCTCTTTTTGTTGGTCAGCACTGTTGCTGTGGGCCAAAACAAATTGGTTATCACCGGGAAGTTTAAGGTGGAAGGCAGCTCGATGAATGGTGCCTCTATCATCATTCAAAAAGACGGACAAACCGAACGCACCTACACTCCAAAAGGTGGCAAATTTGAGTTTGAATTAGATTTTGGTCACAGTTACGTTCTGGCTTACACTAAAGAAGGTTACGTTACCAAAAGAATTAGCATCAACACCCAAGTTCCCCCCGATCGGGCATCGGATGGCTTTACTCCTTTCAGTTTTGTGGTGAGTATTTTCAAGCAATACGATGATGTCAACACCGTAATTTTTAATCAACCCGTTGGTAAAATTTCTTACAGCCCGGCGGTAGATGAATTTGATTACGATACGGATTACACCAAATCCATTCAAGCTAAACTGCGAGAAGCTGAGGAGGCGTATCAAGAAAAACAATTAGAAGCCGCAGAAGAGGAAAAAGAAGCTGCCAAAGCGGAAGAAGAAGCACGCAAAAAAGCAATAGAGCAAGCCAGCTCCCAATCTGCTAATAGTTTGACTTCTGCTCGTCAGGCTGCCGAGAAAGCAGAAAAATTGTTGGCCGAACTTCCCAAAGAGGCAGATCCATCTGAGGTTAAACAAGCGGTAGAGGAAGCAAAAAAAGCGCTGAAAGCAGCAGAAGAAGCCGCCTCCGAAATTACCAAAGCCACCCCGCCTGAAGAAGCTAAAAAAGCTGCTTTAGCTGTGGCAGAAGCAGAAAAGCGCGCACTGAAAGCCGCCCAGGATGCGGAAGCTAAGAGCAAAAAAGCCATTGCAGTAGCGAAAGCGGATGCCAAAAAGAGGGCGGAAGCGGAAGCAGAAGCAGAAGCACAACAGGAAGCAGAACGCGTAGCGGCTATTGAAGAGGTAAAAAACAAAGCACAAGCCGCACTCTCTGAAGCACAACGATCTGCTGACGAAGCCCGGAAGCAATTGTCCAATTTGGGCGAAGGCGTAGACGACAAAGCCATTAAAGAAGCGGTGGCCATCGCAGAAGAAGCCATCGGAGAAATTGAAAAACAGATTGCGAAAATTGATCCCAAAGGAGATGAAGCCAGTGCCGCCAAAGCAGTGGCAGGGATAGACGATGCCGTTAAACGTGCTGCTAAAGCTGTGATGGATGCCGAAAGCGCCAGAAAAGCAGCTATTGCGGTAGCAGAAGAAGATGCGGCACGCAAGGCCAAAGAGGCGGAAGAAGCGGAGGCAGAAGCTAACCAAAAAGCGATTGCTGCGGCAGAAGAAGATGCCAAAAATGCATTGGCCAATGCCGAAGGAGACTTGGATAAAGCTCAAAAGGCACTGGCTGCCATGGTAGAAGGAGCCGACGAACGGCCTGTCAAAGAAGCTACCGATAAAGCAGCAGCAGCTTATAAAGAAGCCGAAGCGTTGGTGAACCAAATTGCATCTGAGACTTCCCCTGAAAGAGCACAATCATTAGCAGAAGAAGTAAACTCCAAAGTTGCTCAGGTAGCTGCTGCCGCTGCTGAAGCAGAAAGTGCAAAAACTGCAGCTTTAGCCGCTTTTGAAGAAGACGAACGCAAAAAAGTGCAAGCTGCTGCTGTAGCAGAAGAAGAAGCACGTAAAAAGGCAGTGGCACAATTGGAATCGGAGGCGCGCACGGCTTACGACCGTGCACAAACGGCCTATAATCAAGCACAAGCCCAATTGGAGGGCTTACCAGAAGGTGCGAGTAGCAAGACCATTGATAAAGCCGTAGAGACGGCCAAAAAGTCGTTTTCCAATGCTGAGGACCTAATCGGACAATTTGCGTCTGCCGAAGGTGAGGCAGCCGCCCAGAAACTTTTAGACCAAACCAAAGCGGAAGCAACAGAAGCCGAGGCAGCGGCAAAAACCGCTACTAACGAACGTAATACCCTGTTGGCCGATGCAACCGCAGCTCAGAAAAAAGCGGAGGAAGAAGAAGCGAGAAGAGCAGCAGAAGAAGAAGAGGCAAAGCGCTTAGCAGAAGAAGAAGCCGCTAAAAAAGCGGAAGAAGAAGAAGCCAAACGACTGGCGGAAGAAGAGGAAGCACGCAAAAAAGCGGAAGAAGAAGCCGCCAGACGCTTAGCAGAAGAAGAAGAGGCAAAGCGAAAAGCAGCAGAAGAAGCCGCTGAAGCTGAAGCAAAACGCTTAGCAGAGGAAGAAGAAGCACGCCAAAAGGCCGAGAAAGAAGAAGCGGAGCGCCTTGCAGAGGAAGAAGCAGAACGCCTGAAGGCAGAAGAAAAAGAAGCAGCTAAGAAAGCCAAAGAGGCAGACGCCGAGGCCAAACGATTGGCGGAGGAAGAAGAAGCACGCCAAAAGGCCGAGAAAGAAGAAGCAGAACGCCTTGCAAAGGAAGAAGCAGAACGCCTGAAGGCAGAAGAAAAAGAAGCAGCTAAAAATGCCAAAGAGGCAGAAGCCGAGGCCAAACGATTGGCGGAGGAAGAGGAAGCACGTAAAAAAGCTGAAAAAGAAGAAGCGGAGCGACTTGCAGAGGAAGAGGCAAAACGCCTGAAGGCGGAAGAAAAAGAAGCTGCTAAAAATGCCAAAGAGGCAGAAGCTGAGGCCAAACGATTGGCGGAGGAAGAAGAAGCACGCAAAAAAGCCGATAAAGAAGAAGCAGAACGCCTTGCCGAGGAAGAAGCAGAACGCCTGAAGGCGGAAGAAAAAGCGGCTGAAGCAGAGGCAAAACGTTTAGCTGAGGATGAAGAAGCACGCAAAAAAGCCGAAGCAGAAGAAGTGAAACGCTTGGCAGCGGAAGAAGAAGCACGTTTGAAAGCAGAAAAAGAAGCGGCTGAACAAAAGGAAAAAGAGGCAGCCGAAAATGCTAAACAAGCTGCTAAAGATGCCAAACGCCTCGCGAAAGAAGAAGAAGAGCGGAAACGCGCAGCAGAAGAAGAGGCAGCACGCCTAGCCTTAGAGGAAACCCGCAACAAGGCGGCAGCCGAGGAAGCCGCTCGATTGGCGGAGGTGGAAGCCCAGCGAAAGGCAGAACAAGAAGAAAGAGACCGTGAGGCAGCCGAAGCAGCCCGCTTGATTGCCTTGGAAGAAGACGCCCGCCGACAAGCGGAAGAAGAGGAACAACGCTTAGCCAACGAGGCCGCAGAAAAAGCACGCCTGGAGGCCGAAGCTCGGCAAGAAGCCGAGGCAAAAAAACAAGCGGCATTGGCAGCAGCTAAAAAGAAAGCAGCGGAAGAAGCCCGTAGAAAAGCCGCAGAGGAAGAAGCCGCCAAACGACAGGCAGAAGAAGCCAAAGCAGCTATTGAAGCCGAAGAACGCGCTAAAGCTCGCTCCACAACACAAAGATCAGGTACTGGTTTTACCGTACAATGGGTTTCGGAACTGGCACAGCAATACCCTGAACGCAGAACAGAAGAAACCATTCAGGAAGAAAACAAAACCATTACCCGGGTAGTCATCAATAAGTATGGTAACGTCAACTTCTACCGCAGGGTAAAACACAACTGGGGTGGAGTATACTACTTCAAAAATGGTAACGCCATCAGCCGAACTACGTTCGAGTTGGAAACCAATTGATGAAAACTGTCCGAGGTTACAGGAAAGTTAGCTCCTTGTCATCTTAGTCTGAAACTTCACCTAAGTCCTTGTTTTATTAGGGTTTTCACTTGACCCGAGTCTCCCTTTTCATTAGTATTGCTATTGCCCTGGTGTTTTATTGCTCACCTCTAAACCCAAAATATGCCCATGCAATAACGCCCAACCGCTTTTTCTTACCCAGCTGAAAACTTCGCCACGTCTACCCTACCCAAACAAAGGGCCTGCTCACCTCCCCCAGTGACCCAATCAGGCCCGATACGTTTTCAGCCTTAGCCCTTCTTCACCAACCCAAAACCGAGGAATTGTCTTCCTCTAAATTCTTATTGTATGCTTAGCATCGACCCAAACGCCCAACTTTGCCATGTTTGTAACGGTCCGGTAACTGTACCTTCAGCTCCTTCGCCCAACGATTGGCTGGAAGTACAAGCATGCCACTGGCCAACGCCCAAACAGGCTGTTTTTCACAAATTTGAAGACCACCAGCAGCTCCTACTCAACCTCGCCCACTGTTTTGAAGCTGGCCAGGAAGCACAAGGCCTTTCACTCCTAAAGCTGGCATCATGCCGCTACGACCTCATCCAACTGCCTTTGGCGCTCCTCTCTCAGGAAGTAGTAGAAGCCGTGCCACCGTTTCAACGCATTATCTCCTGGCAAGGGAAAGCCCAAAGCCTGCAAGAGCTGGAGCACATCTTTGAAGCGATGACCGCTTTTCCAGCTCGTTACTATCGCTTAATGCTTACCCCTACGTGCCTGAAAGAAGCCCTGCTACCGTTGCAACTCCTACAACGGATTCAACGGAAAGATGTAGTGGCCTATGCAGAAGGACCCCGCTTTCGCTGGACCCAACTGTTGGCGCTTTGGAAAGGATCTCCCTTCTTGTTTGCCGCCCACACTTCGTCCCGAAGCCAACACTACTGCTTTACCCAACTCAAAAACAGCTTCGGATGGCCAGACTTACCTGCCATCAATGCCCTTTATGGCGTGGTTGGCGCAGAGCTCAACCAAGAGATTGCCGTACGCTTGCACAATTACGGGTACCGTCAGGGTGCCATTCCAGCCTTGTTCTTGCCTTTTGAGGTAAAGGATTTTCAGGATTTCATTTATCAAATTGCTTACGCTCCCACCCTCGAAAACCTCGGGATACCCCTCAAGGGATTTTCCATTCGATCGCCTTTTTTCAGAAAGGCCTCTTCTGGTACCCAACTCCGCGTTTCGGCCAATGTGTTGATGGACAAAATGGCCAACCTCTGGCTAAAAAACGAAACCTCCTGGTCGGCCGATATGACAGACCTTGATTCTTTGCGGCAACTGTTTTCTGAAGCCCCATTTCTGGTTGGCGATCGAAAAGCCGCCATTTGGGGTGCTGACCGGAAAGCGCAACGCATGGCCGTAGAACTTCAAAAACGAGGTGCTAAAGTGCACTTTGTAGTGGACAATCCCCAAAAAGCACAAACCCAAATAGGCCACCTTGGATTGCCTTGTCTGGCGGCCAAAGATTTCGCTGCTCCTCAATTCGAGATTGTGGTACGGGTAAGTGAAGCATCTGAAAACAGCAACCCAATACCCTTTGATCCAGAGCAGCTTCCCATGGGTGCCTTGGTCATCGATTTGCACCAAAGTCCGTGCACTACCGCCTTGGTAGCTCAATGCCACCGCAACAGCATTCGGGTGATTGACGGACGCGAGGTCTTGGCCATTGAAACGCGTGAGCATTACCATCGAATGGTGGGAAAAGAGCTACACCCGGAAGTAACCCGCAAACTCACCACCTTGCATTTAGCAGGCACGGCTCTTCCTTTCGAATGAGGATTTGGAAAGCGAATTCAAAGAACCAACGCCAAAAAACTGTACCTTGAAGTGCCTTTTGGCATTCTGAATCTACAATTGAATTTAAGGCATGGTTTCCCTCAACACAAAAGAGGAAGTACACGTCAACGTTTTTTGCCAGCCCAAAGGTTGGCTGAAAGAGAACCTCAAAGTCCATTACGACAAAATAAAGCTCCCCGGAATCCGGGTAAGCACCAGTATTCGTCCGTTGGCCGAAGCAGATGCCTGGGTAGCCTTGCGTCCTTCGGAAGCTTCGGACCGCAATGACCTAAAAAAGACAGTCATTTGCCTTACTCATGCTTTGCACAAAGCAGAATCGTATCGACCGGGAGGCTATCGCTCGGCAGTTAACCAGGCAGGAGCACTCATACTGAGTCATCCGGAGATTCGAAAACGGTTGACGGCGGCCCATATTAACTTGGAGGATAAACTGGTGATGGAACGCCCCATGGGCGCCTCCATCAGGTATCAGCCTGGAAGCAGTCTACCGTCAGAATTTACCCTCGGCTGGTTTGGCCGCGGCATTTGGCCCAATCGCCCTGAGTGGATGGTACGGGTTTGCCGCGAACTTTCGGCCAATATTGGCACCTTCAAAGTATTGCTGGTAGGATCGGAATTGGAGCAGACCCACAAAATGTTAGAGGATCATGATTTAACGGTAGATTACCTAAAACGAAAGGATTATTCGCCCGGAGCCTATCCCGAATGGTACCAACAACTCAACTGTATGGTAATCACTGGCGTGCACAATACGCTACAAGTACCGCTTTTCGAGGCTTTGGCCAGTGGTATTCCAGTAGTAGGAACACCGGTAGGCTACGCCGAAGAATTTGCCGCTCAGCACCCACAAGCCGTACAGGTGAGCGATGTACCCGATCAAATTTGCCAATCGTTGATTGAGGTGTATGAACAACGGCAACATCTTTTTGACGAACGGGCCAACATCGCTCAATTGATGGAAGCCTGGAGTTTAGATGACTGGATGTTTACCACCCTGCGCATGGCTGTGCGTTTATCGGGCAAATTGGGAAGCTCCATGACCAACTCGATGGCCTTCGGATAGTCCGTTTCAGGCAGTAGCCCACAAACGGGCCGCCCCAAATACACCTGCACTATCGCCCAATCGAGGCGCCAAAAACCTTGTATTTAGCTCCGCATTGAATAAATGCCTGGTGATTTCTTGCACCCCTTCGGTGTAGAGTTCTGATACATTGCCTACTCCACCACCGAGCACCACCACCTCAGGGTCGATCACATTGATGATGGCGGCCATGGCACGCCCAAAAGCCGAAAGCAATCGTTTCACGGTAGCAGTTGCTGTGGGATCGCTCCCCGCACGGTGCAGTTGTACAATGTCGGGTAGTTTCAAGAATCTGCCGCTCTCACGATGAAAAAACCGCTCCAGAGCGGGTCCTGAAATCCACGTTTCAACACACCCGGTTTGCCCACAATAACAAGGGCCGGAATCGGCATCCAAATAATTGTGTCCCCACTCACCAGCAATGCCGTGCAATCCATTGATCACTTTCCCATTCACCACTAAACCGCCTCCTACACCGGTACCCATAATGGTACCAAACACCACCTGAGGAGTATAGTCCAATTCCGTTACCGCTCCTATAGTGGCTTCAGCAAGCGCAAAACAGTTGGCATCGTTGGCCATGCGAAACTGGGCACCAATTTTTTGTTCCAGGTCATCTTTTAGCGGTTGATCGATCAAACACACCGTGTTGCTGTTTTTAATCAGGTGGGAACGGCCGTCCAAGGTGCCCGGCGTTCCAATGCCGATGCGTTCAGGTACCATGCCTGAAGCGGCTTTCATCTGATTCACCAGCTTTTCGATCTGCCCCAAGAGGTGCGCATAACCTTCACTGGCTTCTGTGGGCACCCTTAACCGACACAAAGGCTCCGTCGAATCGGCAGAAGGCAACACTACTCCTTCGATCTTGGTACCTCCAAGATCAATTCCCCAATACGATGTCATACAGATTGGTTTTGGTGAAAAATACAGAATCCGAGCATAGCAAACACAAATTGGTTTTGTGGTAGCTTTGAAAGATGAATCTGCGGATAGCCTGGACAGGACTTTTTTTGCTACTCAACGGATGGTGCTTTGCGCAACCAGAAGGATTTGAAACTACTGGAAACAAGCTTTTTTATCGTCATTTTCCATCCGCCGATAGCGGCCGAAAAGTATCGGTCGGCGATTTTCTCACCCTGCAACTGAGCTACCGGACGGAGAATGATTCGGTTTTGTTTGATTCCCGCAAAAGAGAAACTCCTTTCCGAATGCGAGTTGCTGCCCCCGATTACAAAGGAGATATGATGGAGGGCTACCTTATGCTTTCGGAGGGAGACAGCGCCAGCTTTGCTACCAGTGCCAACATGTTTTGGGGCAAAGCCCTGAAACGAAACCGCCCCAAAGACATACGCAGTGGCAGTTATCTTTTTTTTGAAGTAAAAGTGCTCAAGGTGCAAACCGCCAAAGAGGTACAAGAAGAAGCCGAGGCACTGGCCAAGGCCAAAAAAGCCAGTGAAAAATCTGATATCGCCGATTACCTGCAACAAAACAACCTCGAAGCGCCCCTCAGAGAAAGTGGACTATTCTACCTCGAAACCCAAAAAGGGAGTGGCCGAAGGGTTTACAACGGCAAGGTAGTACGCGTGCACTATACCGGCCGTTTGCTCAACGGCAAAGTGTTTGATTCTTCCTATGAACGCAACCAGCCCTTTCAATTTACGGTAGGTACCGGACAAGTCATCCAAGGGTGGGACGAAGCTTTGCCTTTGATGCAAGTGGGCACCAAGGCCCTCCTGGTGATTCCTTCGGCCTTGGCCTATGGAGCCAAAGGGGTGCCACGCAGCGGGATCGGCCCCTACGAGCCTTTGATTTACGAAGTAGAAGTGATCTCGATCATGTAATCAACCGAGAATCGGCTCTAAAACCTCTATGAGTCGGTCTACCTCTTCCAAGGTGTTGTAGTGCACCATGCTTACCCGCACTACCCCATTCTGACTTTCCAGGCCCAAAGCAGCAATCAACTTTTTCGCATAGAAATCGCCATAGCGGATTCCAATACGGTGAGGATCCACCTGAGCTACGACTGCATCACTCTGCCACCCGGCCACCGTGAACGAATAAGTTGCCACACGATGGTTGGGGTGAGCATCGGCACGACCAATGACCTGGGTTTTGGGGTGTGCCTCTAAAAATGCCAACAAACGTTGCCCCAGCTGGGCTTCGTGTTGTGCCATGAGGTCAAATGCAGTGGTAATGGCAGCTTTTTCAGTGGTTTCGGGAGCCTCGGCTCTTCGCGCTACTTCACCCAAATAATCGTTCACACCAATCAAGCCGTAGGAAAGTTCATAATTGACCCCGCCGGGCTGAAACTTATAGGGTAAATCATTAGAAGCAATAAAGTAGTGGTTGTAGGATGGCAGGGCTTCCAACAGGTGGCGTTTGCCATAAAGCACTCCTTGGTGCGGACCATAAACTTTGTAGCAACTAAAGATGTAGAAATCTACTCCCCATTGCTGCACCTCCAAAGCCCGGTGTGGCGCATAGGCAACACCATCTACCGCTATCAACGCTCCGCGTTGGTGCACAAAATCTGTGATTTCTTTCACCGGATTGATCGTGCCCAACACATTCGAAACGTGGGTAAAAGTGACCAAACGTGTTCGTGGGGTTAGCAATGGTTCCAAGTCTGCTGTTTCCAGACATAGGCTTTCCGGGTTCACCTTCCATTGTTTGACTACCATTCCCCGGGCTTCCAATTCTACCCAAGGACTGGCATTGGCTTCGTGTTCGGTGTTGGTAATGATCACCTCATCACCGGCCTGCCAGGTGAGGGCCAAACAGCGCGCCAGCATTCGAAATTGAGCAGTAGCTGAAGCACCAATCACCACTTCTCCTGGATCGTCAGTTCCCACGTACATCGCCATTTTTTGATTGGCTTCTGCCACCCGTTCCGCGGCCTTTTGGGAAACAGCATAGGAGGCTCCCAACTGAACATCGGAGGTGAGCAAGTATTCGGAAATTCGATCTACTACCGGCTGAAGGGTTTGGGAACCTCCGGCATTATCGAAGAAAACGAAACCGTCGGCAAGCGCGGGAAACTGGCTGCGTATAAACTCAATTGGGTAGTTGAGGGGCTTGGTCATACAAGTTGGGATTGATACCCTAAAAATAAGCGGTGCCCATCAACCTACAAAGGCAACCAGAGGTAAGTTGGCATGGAACCATACATTTTGCATTGTTCAAATTTGGCCCCATCTAAGTTGTAGCGCTTATTTTTGGTGCTGTTGCAGTCGAAAAATGAACGCTACACCTTCTACCTCCCGCGGAAACCCCCAAAAGCGTTGGGGCCACCTGGCTAAGCTCATAGCGGGTCCTCTTGCCTTTTTATTGGTTTCCGTATTGCCCATTGCCGACCTGGAAACCAACCCACAATTGGTGCTCGGCCTTACCGCGTGGATGGCCATTTGGTGGATTACTGAAGCTTTGCCCATTGCCGCTACAGCCTTGTTGCCGGTAGTGGTACTTCCTGTTTTCGATGTTGTTTCTATCAAAAGCATTTCACAGGTGTACATGCGGCCCATTATCTTTCTGTTTTTGGGTGGCTTTCTGCTGGCTTTAGCAGTAGAAAAGTGGCGCCTTCACGAACGCATTGCCTTGGCCATTCTTGCCCGTATGGGCACCAATGCCACACAACTTATTTTTGGATTTATCGTGGTTACCGCATTGCTTTCTATGTGGATCAGCAATACGGCAACCACCATCATGCTTTTGCCAATTGCAATCGCTGTGCTCCAACATTGCGGCAAGCAAGCCAATTCTCAAAAGCAGTTTCGCAGTTTTTCCATTGCGCTGCTTTTAGGCATTGCCTATTCAGCCTCCATTGGCGGTACTGCCACCTTGGTGGGCACTCCCACCAACCTCATTTTCACCGCTGTGGCCGATGAATTGCTCGAGTTGAAAGTAGGTTTTGCACAGTGGATGGTCTTTGCCTTGCCGCTGGCAGTGCTGATGCTTTTGGTATTGCTTCTCTACCTCACACGGGTGCGGTTTCAATTGCAACAATTGAGCTTCAAGGGCTTAGCGCCCATTCTTCAACAACAAAAATCAGCCTTGGGTCCAATGCGCTATGAGGAAAAAGTGGTGGCCGGGGTTTTCGGCATAGTCGCCTTAGGGTGGACCCTACGCACCCTTTTGCTCAACGATTGGGTACCTGGCCTCAACGATGCTTCTTTGGCCATTGCCGGTGCGTTGGTATTGTTTATGATTCCCTCCCGGCAACAACCCGGCAAAAAGCTACTTGCCTGGAACGATACCAAAGCGTTGCAATGGGGCATTCTATTGCTTTTTGGTGGAGGACTGGCCCTCGCACAAGCCTTTCGCGAATCCGGGCTCGCCGATTGGGTTGGCGGGCAATTTATGTTTTTGGCGGGAGTGCCTACCCTGGTGATACTGCTGCTCATTATTGCTTCCGTGATTTTTCTAACGGAAATCACTTCCAATGTAGCCACCGCCTCGGTGCTGCTGCCCGTGCTTGCCGCCATGGCTCAATCACTGGGTCTTGCACCTGAATTACTCATGGTTGCCTGTACCATCTCTGCTTCTTATGCCTTCATGCTACCCATGGCCACTGCTCCCAATGCAGTAGTTTTCAGCTCCGAAAAAATCCCCATGCGCGAGATGATGAAAACCGGGTTTTACCTGAACCTGATCGCTATTGGGGTGCTCTTGATCTATCACTACTTTGGGATAAACCTACTGGGGTATTGAAATCAGATGCTGATTAATACCACCTTTCAAAGTCAAGAAAATCTTATGCTTAACGCTTTAGCAACCGGTAGTGTAAGGTAGACTCGTTGGAAGATTGCACCTCTAAAATATACACACCAGTAGCGCCAGAAATGCCTATTTCATGTACTTGACCAGGACTCAAACGGAAAGAAGAAACCATTTGTCCGGTAATGGAATACACCGTTAGAGTTGTCCACTGACGGCTTTGGCGGAGGTCCACCGAAAACTGATCATCAAAGGGGTTGGGATACACTGCTACCCTGGGAAGGTTAATTACTGCCGTGCTCACATTCAAAATTGAAAGGCATGTGCTGGTATCCGTACATCCGTTTTGCTGCACCGCAAGTGCATATTCTCCATTGGCCACCACCGTATATGTCGAATCGATGGCTCCTTGGATGGACACCCATCCCGTATCACACGTCAACCATTGATAAAAGGTGGCCGGAGTATTAGCGGTAAGTGTAAATCCGGTTTGCGAAAAAGCCGCATCTGCCGGATTGTTGATGGTAAGTTGAACCGTCAAAATACTGTCGCAACCCATCGTGTTGGTGAGGGTATCGGTAAACGTTCCTGAAGTTGTCCAGATACTTTGACCACTTGGCGATACAAGGCTATCGCATGCGGTCAGCGATAAGGTATCGAATGAATTGAGGAGCGTTAAATGAATGGTTAAAATACTGTCACAACCCAGAGCATTGGTGAGCGTATCAGTGTAACTGCCGGCCGTCGTCCAGGTAACATTGCCACTCGGAGCGGTGTAGGCACTGCATGCAGTGGCCAAAAGGGTATCAAATGAATTGAGCAAAGAAAGGGTAAGGGTCAAAATACTATCACACCCAGCGGCATTGGGAATGGTATCCTGATATACTCCTGGTACAGTCCAGATGTAATTACCACTCGGGGAAGTATAACTCCCACAACCAGCTACTGCTACCGTATCATAGGAATTGAGCAACGAAAGAGAGAGGGTTAAAATGCTATCGCAGCCTGCGGAGTTGAGGACAGTGTCCTGATAAACACCAGGAGCAGTCCAGGTGAAATTACCACTCGGGGAAACATAACTGTTACAACCCACCACTGAAACCGTATCGAAAGAGTTGAGCAGCATCAATTGAATGGTCAAAATACTGTCGCAACCGGCCACATTGGTCAACGTGTCGTTGTAGACACCTGCGCTATCCCAGGTATTGGTGCTACTTGGGGCCTGAAAACTATCGCAGGCAGTAACCGCAATCGTATCGTAAGTGGTTTGGATCAACAAGTGAATGGATAAGATACTATCGCAGCCGGCATTGTTCACCAAAGTATCCGAATAGGTGCCTGATTGGGTCCAGGTGGGGCTACCGCTGGGAGCTGTATAGTGGTAACAAGCCGTCGGAAAAATGGTATCGTACGAGGTTTGTACTGTTAGAAAAATGGACAAAATACTATCACAGCCTACTGCATTGGAAAGGGTATCCAAATACAACCCAGAGGTAAACCAGGTGTTATTGCCGCTTGGAGCGGAAAAGCTATCGCACAACATCGGATATAAAGTATCAAAGGTGTTGTTGATCGTTAGGTTGATGGTCAATACACTGTCGCAACCGATGCTGTTGAACAAGGTATCCAGGTACACGCCCGAAGAAATCAGGATTTGCCCACCGGGTGAAGTATAGGTGCTACAGGCAGAAGTGGTGATGGAACTCCCGTTCCCAATACAGTTGTCAAATTTGACCAAATAGCCATCGGCAGCACCGTTCAACATCGGTTGATGGCTTCCTGAGGTGGCTAAATTAGTAGAGTTATCGGAAGAGCCACACAAGTACAGTCGGTTGAGGCCATCCACCGTACAACCGGATCCAAAATCGGTTTGTGGACCTCCATAATACGTAGATGCTTGTCTGACGCCACCAGGGCTAAACTTCACCACAAATGCATCAAAGGTGCCATTTTGTATCGATAGCGTATCCTGAAAGCTCGTGGAATCAGCAATACCGGTGACCGACCTGGTAGAGCCGGCAACGTACACGTTGCCAAATGGATCTACGATACAATCCGAACCGACATCACTATCTAAACCACCGTAGTAAGTTCCCCATTGACGTACGCCACTGGAATCAAACTTCACTAACATGACGTTTGAAACTGTGAGAGAATCTTTGTGGCTCCCTGGAGTCGCAATGCTATCGGGAGATGTGGAGAAACCGGTAAAGTAGAGATTTCCAGCCCCGTCAGTAGCACAATCATTGATCACATCAAAACTGCTTCCGCCATAGTAAGTGCCAAAAAGCCGCACTCCGGAAGCATTAAACTTAGCAATAAACCCGTCTTCACCACCTCCCCCAAAAGTGGTTTGATGGGCTCCGTTTGATGCAATTCCGGTAGTGGACAACACTCCTGTTTGCCCTACCAAATACACATTGCCGTCTACATCAGTGGCACAGCCCCGCCCAAAATCATTGTCTGTATTTCCATAATAAGTACACCACAAACGGGCACCGCCAGAACTGAATTTCACCAGAAACGCATCTATTGAACCTACTGAAAGGGCTGGCTGGTAGGTTCCAGTGGTTCCCAGGTTGGGGCTCGCTGTCCACCCGCTCATGTAAACAGCACCTGCACTATCGACGGAACAGTCAAACCCTACAGAACCTTGTATTTCTCCATAGTAAGTGCCCCACAAGCGCGCACCTTGGCCATTGAACTTGGCCAGAAATGCCGTTTGAGTGCCAACACCCGCAAACGAATTATCAAAACCATTGTTACTGGCTATTCCTTGAGCAGACTGAGTATATCCGGTAACAAACAAGTGATCGTTGTTGTCAAGCTTACAAGAATAAGCAAGGTCAACATCGTATCCTCCGTAGTATGTACCCCATTGCAACACCCCGTTGGACGAAAATTTGGCAATAAACACATCGTTTGAGCCAAACAGCGTATCGAGAAAGGCCCCACTGGTTGCAATGGAGGTGGGCGACCAGGTACTACCCACCGTATAGAGGTTGGACTGCTGATCAGATTTCACATCTGCAATTCCATCAGAGAATCCACCTCCGTAATAGGTGCCCCAAAGCCGAACTACAGGATCGATAATCAGCGGAAGGTGGGCTTGATACGCTCCCAACTCAAAACTTACCCGATCACCCTCCAAATGCCATTTCACATCTATTCTTTGCTTTCCCTGAAAAGCCACTGGCGCTTTTTCCGATATCGTGCCCAGAGGAGTTTGAATTCTCAGGTCGCCCTTCGGCCCAATGGACAATTGGGTAGCGCCTTCTATGGTCCAGGCAATTTGCTCCGGATCAGCACCAGGAGCCACTTCAAAATCATATTCCAGCATTCCTTCCCGGTCGTACCAATGAAGGTCTATACCTTGATACAAATTATTGTAGCGAATGCTTTGGTAAGAAGGCACTTGATACAGGCCTTCTTCACAATTGGGATAAATGAAATTCCGGTAGGCTTTGAGCGGCTTGCCCGTTTCGATAGCGACATCTGGCTGTGTTCCCAACCAACGAATGTCAACGCGCTGGATCACGGTTGCACCGATAACTTGCTGGCCCATAGGCAGCTTTTCAGCCTTTTCCTTCGACTCTTCTCTAACCGCTTGTTGGTAAGAAACTCCCTGTTTCTTCAGGTGAAAGGTCAACCCGTTAACTTCACCAGAGAACAATACGTCAGGGCGCAACTGGTGGTCTTGATCGGTAACTTGCCCTCGGTTTTCAATGAACTGAACACCCGAAGTTGCCTTTGGTTGAAAAGGCATAACCTCCTGCTGCGCGCTTGTAGAAAAACAAACGAACAAGAATATCCAAACGAAAACAGGCTTAAGAACAGTCATAGGGTTATATTGGGGTTTCGACTCAATTCGGCTAAGAAGCCGATCTACCAATTGAATCTTGGAGCAAACCTTGAAGGTAAGGAACTTACCATAATTAGGCATGAACCAGCTCCCAAAGTCCCTACCTCTCCAAACAAGTTTTAGCATTGGAAAAGGTGGGCATTGCCTAAGGTCGTTATTTGGCGATGATCAATTTTTCAACGCTCTGTGCCTTCGCCGAAAGATAATGAACCAAGTATACCCCGTTGGGCAGGTTCCCTAAATCAAGGTTCAAGATCTCATTGGAGTTCCATTCCGATGAAAACATTGTTTTGCCTTGCAAATCAACTACTGAAACCACTGCCTCTTGTCGTGTTTGCACAAGCGCCTCAATACTCAACTGCCCATTAGATGGGTTGGGAGAGATACGGATAGTATTGGCAATCAGGGCTTCTTGTTGATCGATACCCACGGAAGGTCCGCTACCCAATTTGGCAAATAATGGACTCAAGCCTGCTGCAACTCCAAAGTTGGCGGAAGGAACCGAAATGGAATACAACGAAAAAATAGTTCCCGAAACATCTTCATCCAAGGTCCAATTAGCGCCTCCATCAGTGGTTTTCAGTATTTGTCCGCCCAGTGTGCACACGTATCCAAGGTTGGCATTGACAAAGCTAAACTCTCCTAAAGCACTCCCACCTGACGGATTGCTGACCGAATTCCAGGTTTGGCCCCCATCCGAGGTTTTCAGCAGCACCCCATTAGATGCACATCCAATGAAACCGTTGGACGCATCTGTAAAATGAATATCGTTGAAATAATTGGTCACGCCCGACGGAATTTCGTTCCAGCTATTGCCTCCGTCGGTGGTGTGGTAAATTCTTCCCTGGCCACCGTTAAACTGATCGCCACCTACCACAAAACCTTCGGTAGTGGATAGAAAATGAACACTTTTCAAGCGCTGAAAATAAGCTGGCAAGGTAAGTTGGGTCCAGGTATCGCCTCCATCGGTGGTTTTGAGTACCAACATTTCGAAGGTTCCACCAGCGACATAGCCAGTGTTTTGGTCCAGAAAATGGACGCCCTGAAAGTCTTCGTTGTTGCCTGAATTGGGGTTGGTATAATTTTGCGAAGACCAGGTGTTTCCTCCATCGGTGGTTTTAGCTATGAGGCCATTGGTTCCCACGGCAAACCCCAAGTTGGTATTTACAAACTGGATGGCAGTAATGGGTGAACCGGTAATGGAAGCCACGTTGGTCCAGGAGTTTCCACCGTTGGTCGTCTTAGAGATGACGCCATCTCCACCAAACAAAAGGTTGGTTCCTCCGGTAAAGCCGGTAGTGTTGTCGAGGAAATGAACTGCATCAATACGGTAGTATCCGGCAACTGGAGATAGGTTGACCGTCCATTGTGCATAGATTCCGGTGCTTACCATCATGGAAAGTGTCCAAATGAGTAGGGTTCTGATTTTCATAATACTGGTTAAATAAGGAGTTAGATATAGGGGTTAGATATAGGGGTTAGATGGGTATTCTGGGACAAGTAGAAGTTGGACTACTAAATGAGGTTACTACCCGGGGAATTTCATCGTTGATAAAAACCCGGGTGGGAAACTCTTTCATCACCGCATTATGTCAACGGATCGGAAAAGCTGTCGCTAAAATACCTGGAGGTTGTTTTGATGCTATCACCCATGTGGGTGATTTTGCTTTATACAGCCTACAAAAACAGAAAGAATCACTCCATTGGGTACTCGTAAAACAGGCATCAAAATTGGAAACCGATCCAAAACACTTGTGCTTTCATTTCACCTTTTAAAGCACCTTAAGGGACCTAATTCAAGAACTAAAACAGATGGAAGTAAGGAATCACCGCTAAGGAATTCTGTTAAGATAATAGAGGATTCCCCTTCAATTTCAGCTTTTGGGACATTTCTATGGAAAACACAGGAGCAACTTTCCGTAAGGGTTCACGTTCAGAATAGCTGAAATGATGCACTTTAAAGCAGGAATTGGCGAACCGTCGATAACGGATGCCGTATAACAATGATTGCGCAATAATTCACATATTGACGATTTTTCGAAAAAATGGATGCCCCCTTTTACCCCTTTTTCAGAACGCGAATAGTAGGTCCTCTTTTGTGCTTAACCGTTATTTTGCTAAGTACAACCGAGAAGCTTGCGGCCAACAAGGATCGATCGATCAGCGATTCTACCATTGAGCGTTTAACACAACAGATTGAACAAATTGACCCTGACACCAACAAGGTGAAGTTACTCAATGACTTGGGGCTAAAACTTACCTCCAAAGACCCTAAAGCATCCAAAAAAACTGCGCTTGAAGCGCTTGAGCTGGCTGAGAAACTGCAATTCCCTCGCGGGATTGCCGGGGCTTACAATTTGCTGGCACTACACGAAGACCACCTCGGCAACTACGAAAAGGCCATTGAAATTTTCCAGGATGCCTTGGACATCCTTGAGCCAGCCGGTTCTAAAGAAGACATCGCGCCTGTACTTCAAAATATCAGCAAGATGTATCATGTTATGAGTGACTTTGACAATGCATTGGCGTATGGTCATCGAGGTCTATCCATGTATCAATCCTTAAAGGACAACAATGGCATTGCCAATACCCTCAACTCCATTGGACTGATCTACCGAAATCAGAATGAGTTTGAATTGGCAGAGGAATACCATCGACGTGCCCTAAGCCATGCACAAAAGGCCGGGAACAACCATTTTATCGCTATTGCCTCCTTGAACCTGGCAGGTGATCTCGACTACAAAGACGATTATGATTTGGTACTACAATCTTTTCAGGAAGCCCTGGTCGCTTTTCGGGAAATGGGCGACAAAAAAGGGGAAGCCATCGTTTACAACAACATTGGGACTTGTCATCTGGAAAACGATGAATTTGAAAGGGCGGTGGAGTTTCTTCTGCAAAGTATTGAGAAAACCAAAGAGATCGAGTTCAAAGCATTGCTGGCGCATAATTACAACATGATCAATCACGCTTACGCTGGTGCTGGCAATTTTGAGCAGGCGCATGCCTATACACTACTGCTGAATACGTTGAATGAAGAAATGCTGAATGAAGCCAAAGTGAATGCCATTACAGAAATGGAAACCCAATACCAGGTGAAACGGAAGGAGCAGGCCATACTCAATCAGCAAAATGAGATTGCGATCTTGGAAAAAGACAAACAAATCAGGAATTACTTGCTCATCATAGGCGTTTCCGTGGTGATATTGATTGGTATTCTTGTTTGGGTTTGGTTCAGGAACTACCAGCAAAAAAGAGCCATGGAGGAGTTGGCCATTCGGCACCAACTCGATCTCTACGTGAGAGAAATTGAACTGTTGAAGCGTCCCAAGGTAAGTGTTTCCCCTCCCGAAACCTCGACTGATTTTCAAATTGCTTTAGCTGGTTTGCTTTCGGAACGAGAACTGGAAGTCTTTCAGGAATTGGCCAATGGTAAAACCAACAAGGAAATGGCTGATGCCTTATTTGTGTCAGTCAATACCATCAAATCGCACTTGAAAAGCATTTATGAGAAGCTGGATGTAAAAAACCGAACCCAAGCAGTGAAAAAAGTGCTTGATGCTCAAACCTAATTCGCAAATTGAAGCATTCTAAAGTGAGCCCTAAGGGACTTATTAACTTTCTTAGTCTCAATTGCACTTATGGGTAAAACGGTCAACTAACTCTGTTCGTCATATGGTTGGCCTTTAAAATTTGCTCTTCTTTTTTCAGGTCTCCAATTAATTCGCTCAGCATCAATTGACCACCAACACTTTTTTGCTGACACTACCCTGGTTCGTAATCAATTTAATCAGGTAAAGCCCCATGGTTTCGTAGTTGAACTGCTCCCGGTATTCCAGGCTCCCTTTGAGTTGACGCGTTTCAACAACCTCACCGTTCATCCTTGAAACGATCAGCAAAATGGGGTCTTCGGTGTGTGAATCAATTTCGAGCGTAAAAGCACCCATAGTTGGGTTTGGCCAGGTTTCCACATACTTCAACTGCTGCCCCTCAATATTGCTGCGCCTTTTGCAAGAGATGATATCAATCGTTTTGGTAACCGATTCGTTGATACAATTTCCCACGGTAATTTCCACCGAAATGTTCTGAATTCCTGGGTTGGTATAGGTCAACGTTGGATCTTCAAGGTCACTGATCAGGCCATTACCAAAATCCCAGCTGTAATTCACTGCCTGACCTTGGAGGTCGGTTACGTTGAGGAAATGGATGGTATCACCTACACATGCCGTAGAAGCCACCAGGAAATTCGTGTTCAGCGCAATCCCACCAGTGATCACGTTCACGAAAACCGAATCAATCCCCATACAACCATCTGGTGTAGTGAGGGAGAGAAAATACCAACCCGAATCCGCAGCCTCTGTAATCGGGTGTGCCGGTAGTGGCACCGAATCGATGAACCCATTGGGCCCCGTCCAATTGTAGGTGCCCGGCAAAAGGGTATCGATTAATGGTTCAAGCGTTCCTTCCAAACAAACCGGTGTATTCGCGGAAAGCGAGAAGGGCAATGGTAAGATCACCACACGCTGGTCTTGGGTAACCGTATTGCCATTGCCATCGTCGTAGGTCCAGGTTACCACAGTTGTGTCTTGAAGTGTGATGGGTAAGGTCGCGTTGTGCATAGCAGTCACCGTTCCACTACAGTTATCCGATGCCGTGGGAGCAGTTAGGCTGGCGACACTGCATTCCGCGGTGACATCCGCCAAG